>Ga0209208_10001129_pt1 | contig 37207 bp, 29 predicted proteins | sample S1TSphfallax_3_FD_187694 | JGI IMG/M metagenome (GOLD analysis project Ga0209208, IMG submission 187694) | Host-associated microbial communities from peat moss isolated from Minnesota, USA - S1T2_Fd - Sphagnum fallax MG (SPAdes) (version 2) | ecosystem: Host-associated > Plants > Peat moss >...
GGTCAGGGGGCATGGGGCATGGGTGCAATGTTATATCATATCCTACAAAACATAACGTATTATGGGTAGACAAAAAAGTTCATTCATTATCCCACATGGATTTGGGATGAGTTTCATTGTTTGTTGGCCCATGCTAAAACATGTGAGAGCCAATGATATTATAATAAAATTATATTTGTGTCAATTTTTGTATTGCCTATTTCCTTTTCACTATTCATAGTCCAATATGTGTACACAACTAGAATTTGCCATGATATTGTTAGTAAAGAAATTCCAAGGATGAAATTGGAAAAAAATATTTTCACGATGTAAGGAAAATTATTTATGGAATATGTTATAGCCCTTGGATAGGTTAATCATTTTTGTTATGATGAATGCTACAAATGTGGTCTCCAACCTTCAAAATCCCCCTAGGTTTATGTTACAATTCAAAACCACCATCTTAAGAAATTAATACATTAAAAAAAAACAATTTGTGTGTTTTGAAGTTGGACCCTTGTCGGCATGGAAAAATATTTTCATGTTAGCAAGGCATAATTTTCCACATCACAAAAAGTACAGCCACATGGTAAGAAAATATTCATATAATATTTAATGATGTGGCATGAAATATGTTATAAAGATTCCTAGTTGCTCACTTGCACCCAGTCACTGTTCACCTGTTAACGTCATTGATTGGCTTCTAATTGTTGCTTTTAAAAGTAGGCGTGTTTTAGTCAAGGTCTAATAATTTTAAGGGTCAAAAGTTGATATGCAAAAAAAGGAGGATGCCAAGTTCATGACGGACATAAAAAGAGAAATTGAGGATGTTATTGGGTTCAAATAGACCAAGGGAGCTCAAAACCACCTTTTTTTTACATGGAGTTGTACTTTGAACATTGACATTAACATGTTAAAAATTAGTTGTTTAAAAGGTAGTGCTCACTATGGAATTTGATCATTTAAGATGATGAACATGTTTAAGGTCTTTGTCATAAGTCTTAGGAGCTTCCAAATAGCAAAAGAAGAAAACATCAAACAAAAACCTATGCATGTACTTAACTTATCAATGATGATGTCATTCCTTTCATCATCAATTTTTTTGACCCCCACAAATGAAAGGAAGAGTGGAATAAAAAACTTTTCATTTTGAATTTTCTTGTTTCAATGGAAAAAGTAATGTTAACATAGCCAATTATTCAAAGACATCAAAAAACTACTAGATCAATTGCATGGAATTGATTTTTAAATTCCAAATGAACTAGTCATTTTGATGATTTAAAATTATTCTCCAAAACAATATAATGTTTTGGTAAAAAGACTCACAATAGGGAGAATCTGCCCAATTTAAAGCAATTATTTAGTCCAAACTAGTAAATGGAAAGTTACATAACAAGGGGTAGATGGGGATGAAAATGATAATGTCTTGTTTGTTGAGAAGAAGGCTTGGTCTCCATTTGATTTTTCCACCTAGTGACAACGAAACATAAACAATTAGAGTGATCAAAATAATCAAAATATGAAATAATGGAACACATTTTATTTACCTACACAAAGTGTTTTCATTATAAGGTACATTACTAGGCCTATCAACACTAAATTTCCAAGTGCGCCAAAGGGGGAAGATGTGAAAGATGTGAGTTTTTACATGTTCTTTCAAACTCTAGGAGATCTAGAATTGGGTCATCAAATTACAAGCTTGGCACTTGCAATAGACAAAACCAAAACTAACACCTTCAACAATTCAACTAGTTGAACATTGATAAGAGGTTCAAGATCAATATTGATTTTCACTTGTTCCAAGATCTCCTTAGTGCCCATGTTGATTTTTGTCAATTGTTCCTTTTTTGTGATAGTCTAGCCAACAATGTGTAGATTCTAAACTATTTCTTAAGCATGTGTCTCATCAATTGTCATCTTTCCCATTGGAAGTTGGAAGAATTTTTCTCGCAAATGTTGTTTAAAAGTATCATGGGGTATAGATTTTTGAACATGTAATACAAAAACTAGTTCAATAGGTGCATCAAAAACCTAATCCAATTAACCCAATATATGTTGATGGAATAAAAGTAATTACTGTTTTTTAACCTGGGTGTTTTAAGTACAACTATAGTTCATATTGAAAACAATTCAAGTTCTATACCAAACATCAAATCTTCTTCGTCATCAAATGTTCTAGGATGGAAGTCATAACAAATTGACATTTAAGGTCATTTAGTCAATATTTCTAATTTCTTGGTAACATGTATCATTTTGATTGTACCAATTCCTTGGATAGTAATGATATTACTACCCTAGTCATGATATACTTTAGCATCTCTAAGCCAAGGATGATTAACAACATGGAGTAATTAAACTCAAATACACTACTCTATATAATAGTAAAGGTGATTGTATAAAGAATTTTATGGAAAAAAAATTCAAGATTTTTTATTAGACCTAAAGGTTTAACAATGGTTTGATCTACCATGTGTGAATTGTACGGTGCTAGTTTTGGTTTTGTTAAGCCTAATTGCATTCATAATTTGTCAATAATAATATTAACTCCAAAACCACCATAAAAAAGGAAATCCTCAATAAAATTCCTTCCTATTTGAACATGTATAACTACCATCTTATGATCAATTGTTATTAAAGCAATTAGAGGTTCAAGTGAAATAGGTTTTGAAGATACCAAGTTAAAAGTGTAGTGTTCAATGTCAAGTATTACTTCTAACAATTGTCCCAAGTTGAGTGTATAAGTGGCTTCCAAAACTTGTGTGTTGATATCTTTTAGAATTTCTTTCAAAAAAAATTCTGATGTCATTAATTCCAATCCCACTAATTGTGAAAGCATTTCACCGGTTTGATTAGTTTTAATCAGTTGATGATCATTAGTGGTTTCAAGTAATCCAACTCAACTACTCTATTATGGTGCTCTTGGTGTTGTAATGGTATGTTTGTCAATTTCATCACTTTGTAGTTGTTTCAGAGTTTCAACAAATGAATCACATACATGTTCTTCTTTTTGCAAGTTCATTGTTCCTTACGTTTTGATTGGCTTTCAATCTTTCAACACCTATTGCTTTGATAATTGGTTTTTTGCAGGTTCATTGTTCCTTACATTTTGATTGGCTTTTGATCTTTCAACACCTATTGAATTGATAATTGGTTTGGGTAGTGACATTAGCTACTACATTTTCATTTTCAAATTGTCAAATCAGCTCTATCAATTCATTCAAAGGTCTTCTACTGTGAACTTCTGCAATTCCTTTGTTATTCAATGCCTCTAGGTCCATTCATAAGCTTTTTTGTTTTTGAGTCAAAACATTGTCAACAAGAAAGAATTTTAAAACATAATTTTCTGGTGTTAGTGCAACTAATATGCCCATAACTCAATTTGGTTGTAACTCTTTTCACCACCCTAAACATTTTCATTTATATATGACAAAAGGACAAACTTGTGGGACAACTGTTTAATATGTAATGAGCAGCTTTTATGTGAACTGGAGTTTTAGAACTTTCCAGTAGAAATTTAAACCCAACATCTGCTACAAGAAGAAAGGCAGCATTGACATCCTTACAAAAACCACTTTTCCTCTTCTGCATTTCAGTTTCCACAACACTAATATATCCTACACAGTTTTAACACACAAGATAAATTACAAGATGGAGAGAAGCTCCACAATAACACATGTGCCATCCAACCCTTAATGAATATGTCAGAAATCAGCAAAAGGTAAGACAGGAAGATAAGATGTAAAAGCAACGTACTGACATGTCAGAAACACACTACAGCCATCAAACTCTGGTCAAAACTGAGAATCAGAAATTTACGCTCTGGACATTTCAGTAGTCTGGGCCAAACAGAGAGGATTGAGACACCAAGGAGGATGAAGACTAAAAAACAGCCCCTACTGTCATCATGTCAAGGTTTGCTTGGGATCTTCCTTCCACAAAACACTTACCTTTTGGTTAGCTCTTTCCTTCCTCTTCTAATATTACAGATAGAAAAAACTTTTGTAGGCCTGAAATATGAAAGTGCTTGAACCAGAGAACAAAAAAACACATGAGCTATCTCACATGTTGTAGATACCTTATGCACAGACCCTATCAGTTGTCTATTGGTGAATCATGAGCAATGAAGCAGGTGGCTTTGAGCCACACATTTGAGAGATAATGCAGTTAGGGATCAAACTACTACATAAAACCAACAACAAGATCGAACTAAGAAAACTTCAATTAGGATGCTTCACGCTACTTTCTTCACTCATAATGCTTCACTCTACTGCTTGACTCATAAGGAATGCTTCCACCATCCAACCCCAGAGCCCCCCACCCACCAAGGAAACAAAAACTTTTTGACAAAAAAATGAGTCCATCCATCACCACCTTAAGGTTATGCCAAGAATTTGTGGCCCCTCACAAAAGGGAGGGTGGACACAACCACATGACAGAAATGTGGAGTTCTTGTATACGTACACAGCTTCTCCCATGTTCGGAGGAGACTACTGGGAGAAGTCAATAAAAGAACCTTTACTCTTTAGATGTAATGACCAACAAACCGAGCGCTCCAATCAACAGGTACTGCCACAACAGAGATCAACAATCCCACCGTTGACTGAGCATAAGCTCTCAGAGTACTCATACTTGAATCATAAGTCATAATATATTATGCTGTGTCTGGAGAAGAAGACAAGGACATTAGAAAGAGCAGAGAGGAGGATGAACCAAACCACTCTCCACAAACAGAGAGCATGATAAAACAGTGGAGAAAAAAACCACTGGCCAAAACAGACACAAACCATGAATGGTGACTAGGTACCTAATGCATTTGGGTATGATACAGAGAAGAAAAATACAACAGAACAGACTGCAATCTTAACCCCATGACTGTGCTAGCAAAATACCAGGCCTTTTACATGTATGGCAAGGACAAGCTGCCATCATTCTCCACTGACTTCATCATCCCCAACAGTGGGTCCAGTAATGACATGCTCAGTCAATGACTTGAGCATAGCATCACTTGTGCAAGTATATCTTTGTACTGAAGTTTCTGTCACACTTGAGGAAGTAGCAGAAAAACCCAGCCATGATCTCAGCTAGCATTCAGCCACAATGACATCTACTAAAATGAAGAAGCAAAATCCCTGAGGTGGCATTAGAAGTTAACCTTGATATAGGGCTTCTCCGTCATGATAATTGTGACCCACCCAACATATGGTAAAAATCTGCGGATGTAAAGATTTCAAAAAGTGAGAACTCACAAACACACAAAAGTATTGCAAAGGTGGGGGAGTAGTTGAGAAATGTACCCCACTGCCCGCCCCATGATGTGATGCCTTTGCAGCCACATTTGACCATGTGCATAAAGAACTCGATCATCCCCCATGTTATTATCCCCTGCACAGTGAAACCACACAATCACCGGTCTGTCTTTGAGAAAACCATTTGAGCAGATTTTAAGCTGGAACAGTTCCTGTTGGCATATAAAAACTCCATCTTTCAAAGTAACTTGTACAAGCAATTGTGGTAGGCTCAAAGACATACTGCACATAGACTGAAATTCAGTATTCTAAAGCATTACCTTTAGTGAGAACTTCAACTTCATTTGTTTCGACTCTCTCATGTACCTTCAAACCCAACCCCACACAACAATATTTCTCAACAGAATACACAGGATTCTGAACAGGATAACATGCATTATATTACTGCCAGATTCCTAGTACCCAAAATTGCAATCTCAGATGCAGGAATGCAGGAATCTTAGATAGGCAAAACTTCAGAGCCACAACTGGAAGCAGATAACACAGCAGTATACAAACTCCAAGAATAGGTGACAAAATGGATCTGATTTCACGTGACTAACAATAGTGTAAGCATGAGTCAGTAACCACCATAACAGCAATATGGTTGTGTGAAAAGCCTAAGAGAATCCTACCTTAATCACCCGATGTACAATAGGTATGTCCCGTCCCTGCATGAAGAAAAAAGAGGCAGAAAGTCACACATGCTTATAGAAGTCACATGGAACTTCAATATTATCCTTACTAATCCATTGAACCCCTACTTTCATGCCAAGAAGACCTTGGGCTACAGCTTGTGATTACATCAGGTCATTAACTGGACATGACATCAATCTTAAAATAACATGTGACAAAGGATAAGTTTGGTGTTGTACACCCATTTGTGCTGAAAGAACATACATCAACGTGAAAGACAACAATCTCCCCAGCACGAATTGGGGCCTTGCTCATGTGTAAGAAAAGAATATCTCCCTGACATTATATCCACACAAGTCACAACTAGTCATGAGTCATTCCTACCACCAGTCAAAACTTGTAACCTAAATCACATTCAGCTTTTGATTTCTTTAGTCTGACTCGCTCAGAAGAAATCCTATGAGAACACAAACTCCTAAAAATGCAATGAGCTGCTTAGCCATGAACTACAACTAGCAATCTTTTGAAGCAGTTCAGATCATGGGTAAGTATGCTTCAAAAAGTACCTTGTTCTTCCAGCAAAGTACGGTAAGATTGATTGCAAGTCTAACCTAATTGAGAAGTTCTTCAAGCAAAACCCTAAAGAGCACAGATGTGCACATGCAAAGAAAGACATGATGAGAGAAAAAGGGCGAGAAGAAGATAACCCTTCTGAAACCAGGTTCCATGCTGCCTGAGAGCACAACCACAACGGGGGACTCACTCCCAGTGAAACACATCAGCCCTTTCCAAATGATTAGAGCAGAAGTGACAATCATTCCTGTGTCACCCAAAACCCAAACCCACAGTAAGCAGCATGTTAACTGCCAGCATTTATCCCTTCCAGTTATCAAACTCCCTCTCCTTTTCGCTCTCTCTCCCCTTCTCTGAGTCTCGGATCAGTGGAGAGAATAATCCTCTGAGCTTCTTCTTCTTCTTCTATTATCCATCACCCAGTATGTGCCAATTCAGAACTATACAAAAGCACAATTTCCCAACTAGAGCTCAATATTTAATCCTAAATCCACTCCTCACTGCAATTTGGAATCGATATCGGCGTGCATTCACGTCCCTCTAACCCTAATTTCCCATCGTTATACTCGACGCGCCAATGCTGCAACTAATGTTAACGGATTCCAGAAAGGGCTCTCACAGTTCTTGCACAGGGGGAGAGAGCAAAGGAAGGACATAAACAGAGAAAAAACATTAGAGTGATGCAGAAAGAGCGAGAAGAACATAGAGAGAGAGAGAGAGGGAGAGAGGGAGAGAGAAAGCGAGAGTTAAGAGGAAAGAATAGTACCGAGGCTGATTGCCTGCAAAGCGATGTGGCGAACATTGGTGGCTTTGATGGCGGACACAGCATCTCCTATCATCCCCATCTTGTGCAATCTATAGCGGCAATCTTCCACTTCTCGGTTACCACTCCTCCTCCTCCCTCTCCTCGTGTCGCTCCGAAGAAGACGAGGAAGGCGAAGAGAAGAAGGAAACCCTACTGTTGTGCTTCTCGTCGCCTTCGTCGACGGAGAGACGACGAGGAACGCACGATCGCCAGCCGTCGACCTCTCTAACCTACAATGTACAGATACCTAGGTCCTATAGGTAGTTAAGTAGGTAGGATAGTAGGTTACTAGGTTGGAGGATGGTTACCTATTATGTAGGTACGGGCTAGTGGTTGTTAGTAGGCCGGTAATAAAAATTGAAACTACGATAACCGTCATGGTTAACTAGGGAACTGGAGGTTTCAGTGTTTTGTTTTTTGAGCAAAATTTCGCCATTCGGCGACCAAAAAAAAAGGGCCTGCGAGTTCTAAAAAGGATTTTGTGAAAAAAAATCCCCCAAATTCGCCACATTTCAGGAAACTATATATGGCTATAGATAACTCCTTTCTGATTCAATATAACTTGATATAGTCTTAGTCGATGCCGACTAATAGCAATTATTAGTGCTATATTACTCTATAACACTATGCAATATCCTTCTATTAGTACTCAGTTAGTGTCGATTGAAGTCTCGATAAGGACCCAATCTCTCCTACTAAGACTCAGTTGGTGCCAACTGAAATCAATTAGGTAGCCTCACTACGTTTCAAATGGAGCTTAGTCGGCACTGACTAAGATCCATTGGTGACCTCTATGGGTTTCGTGAATCCTCAACATATCCAATATATGTGGGTTGGGGCTCAGTTGGCACCAACTGAGCATTTCCTAGACCTGCTCTCACTGGTTGATGTTGAGACTCATTATGTGCCTAATTCCCACCTAACTTTTTACCAATTGAATTCACCAAGGAAATTCAAGGAAACAAGGAGGATATTGATGAGAGGAAGAAGAAGAAAGATGTCCAAGTTTTAAGCACACCAAGGGCCACACAAACTCCAATTGACATTGAGAACTCTAAACAAGATTTAAATGTTGAGTTGTATGAGTTCTACGATTCTCCTAATCATGTTGGTCAAGAGGAGACTTTCTTAGAGCTTTCAAGAATAGGAGGGGTCATGATGCTAAGCCATTGTCACACACACGAAGGAGGAGAAGACTTGTATAGGAGTTGCTCGAGACTTCATAAGGGAGATCTCATGTTCAACCACCTTCAAGCCTAGTATTCACTACTAGCCACAAGACCCTAAGGCCAGTTACCAAGGCTTTCAATATCCATTGGGCTTCCTTAGTGAAGATAAAAGTTTCAACTCATGTGTGTCCTAACTTTTAGGATATAAAAGATTTCTAGCATAAGGTAATATTGGATCGAAACATAATTTTTCATCGAATTGCCTATTTCTATCAAATTCAATAACCAAGATTGTATTGAATTATCGCAAGACTACCCAAAGGACAAATCTCCAAGACCTAGGAAATTTGTTTATCCTACATGTGTTAGACCTTGTCTCAAGTATTCCCAAGCGTAAGAATTAACAATTATGTTGTTTCCATTTTCAAATTTGTGGACAAGCATCTTGTAAGGGATGGATCCATCCTCTTCTTTTACAATGATGACTTCTCGGTTTTGAAAAACATCAAGTCCAACATGGAGAATTATAACTTCAAATTTCACTTGAAGTTTATTGTTGTCAATAATATGCACCGCACAAATCCTGAATTCCCCAGTAAACCTTTTTTGAAACTCGACCAAGGCTTCTAATGTTTGCATGAGTTCCATGCTAACATATTTCTTGTATTATGTCATAGACTTTCATGAGCATGGCTCTTCACCTTGTGCACGAGAATGGGAATTTTGTTTTTTTCAAGGGATACGCAATAAGGAGGCATTCAAGATGATGATGTGTTCTTTAACTAGACCACTCAAGATACTATGATAGTGTCAAATAGTGGCTTGCCTTTTAGAGTTGGACACGAGATCCACCTTGACATTTTCCAATTGCTTCTCCATGCTTTATCACTTCCTAGAAGTTTGGTGGTGGACATCAATGCTTCCACATGTCTTTTTCAATTCATTTTGCATTCAATTTTGTCCAAATTTATCTCTTTCTATGCTCTTCATCTCTCTCATTTTGTATTACAATTCTTATTGCGAGGTTTTCCTTGAAGTAGGTAATTGCTTGAGAACATGTCAAAATCTTGGAAGACATGTTTTTCTACTTGACTCAGATCATGATGTTTATTTTGAGCTTTTGTAACCGTTGTTGGATGTTATTGAAGCGCAAACCAATGTTGCGGAGGAGGGAAATAATGACCCCAATGCTCTTGTTTAGAAGTCCAAACTCAATTTTGATTGTGAGTAGATTTAACTTGCACAACTTAAAGTATTTAACTTGTGTTTCTGGTCAAACCTTTGTATTTTACTGTTTATCGTATAGATTTGTCACCTCCAAGGCAAAGGACAATTCCTTTTTTTACCCATGAGGAATTCATCCTTAACTCGCCATCAAATTTTTCATTGTCAGAATATTCAAAGGTTATGGCTTGTCATTTTTCCACCATTCCATCTCTGCTTATATAGACAAAATGTCCTAGATATAATAGCTCTATTTTTCACTACATTGAGGATGAAACTATAAAATAGGTTCCTCTAAACATTGACTTTTTTTTTCAAGCTTTCATTATTTGTTCCATTTTTTCCAACTTGTTTGATCAACATGATGTTTTCACATCTCATTTCAAAATATTTAATTGATTATTCCTTTTTAGCTTAAAATCCTAAAAAATAAAAATTAATTGTGCAGATATCATAAATCCAACATAAACAATTTACTAATTGGGCTTCAAATTCAAAATAACAATGTAAGAATGTTTACAAATTTGAAAACTACTATTGACCCTTCGAAAAATTTGCCATTATCATGTGCACAAAATCCCTTTATACTTCTACCATAGATCCATGATGCATAGTGTATAAATGACGTTATGTAACCATGTTTCATTTCTCAGCATTCTATAGGCAAGTACTGGCCCTTGGCATTGATATATTTGTTGAATATATTTATTACATTATTTCCCACAATGTAGTTTATAACTTTCGTATATATTTGACACTAGACTGGAGTTCAAAATTGTTATAGTGGAATTAGATCATAAATAGTTTATATGAAGCATTGCAAATGAATTCAAAATTGTTATGTTGGAAGCAAGTCACAAACATAATCTACATGACATTGCAATTGAGTTCAAAATTGTTATGTTGTTGGCAACAAATCACAAATTCCATATTAAATTATCACTACTGGTTTCAAATATTTGAATATCTTATGATTGATTTTAAATTTCATATTCAATTCTTGGTTTATTTATTATGAGTTCATATTTTTAACTATTTTACAATAGATCCCAAATTTAACATATATATGACCTTGCATATGAATTCACAAACATTTTTTTACAAGCAAATCACAATTTTCACATTGTATAAGAATTCAAAATTGTTCAAGTGGACACAAATCACAAATTCATACACGTTACAATATTGCTCATGATTTCAAATTTATTCTAGTGGAAAAAGATGAAATTTTTCATATATATGACAATCAAAATGAGTTTAGCATATTAGGTGGAAGGAAATCACCAATTCTTATATCCCTTCCACTTTCTCCAACAATAATCCATATGAAGGTGAGCATGAACATCAAAAATAAATATGAACTATCCCTTAAATGGATAGTGCACCATGGAACAGATAAATCTACCATGAAGCTATCTAAAACTTGTATGATTGTAGTGTAAATTCACTGTCATTCTGAATTAGAATTCCTAGATGTAAATGTTTGATAAAGTTGAATATGCACACATTTAATACATTGTTTGTGTGTATTTATACTCTTGGATGCCTCTCTTTGTTACAATTGGCATATCATCTTCGTCTTTTTCACTAAAAGATGTTGCATCCTTTGCTTCCTCATCACATAAAACAATTAAGAGTACATCATTTTTCAAGATCTCTTCCTCGTGCAGTGTTTTGCATTTCAACCTTTTTTCTTTTTGGAGGCAAGAAAATTGAAATTGTCTATGAGCTATTTTGTTAGTTCTTCAATTATGTTCGAATGCCTACATCTTGACAAAGTTGTTTTCTTATCTTCACTATTTTTATCGTTCTTATTCACATCATTTTTTTAAAGGCATTTTGGTAGAGTAAAGAATTTTTTAGTGTTGGTCTCTTTTGACATCATTCTTAACTTCATTTGTTCATTATGTTCCTTGTTGATTATATCCACTGCATATAATGAGTCAATATTATGAAACAAATTTTATCGACTCTAGTTTCTTTTTTTTAACAATGGCATGTGTTGTTTGCAAGACATTCCATTTTTTTACAAAAAATGGGGTACTTATAGATTTTTAAGGTAGTCTTCATTTGTATGTGTGCCTGCGATCATGGACATATGATGGTGACTTGCATTTTTCTTGATACTACAACTCGACAATGATTCAGCTATTTGACCCACAACATTTTAAATTTATACTTTCTTCATCTTCTCCTTCTTATAGTGTTGATTACGATGGTGTTCTTAGCTCCCCTTCCTCCTCCACTATGGCTCCTTTTTTTATTCAACCAATGCTTCCTAGTTTGCATCGTATTTTTAAATTGGTAGTTCATACTCATCATCATCTAGATCACTTTCATTTTCTGGCCACTTTTTGCATGTAGCTTCTACCAATGAATATTGGTCCATTTTGCTCATCCCCAACAGATATTTTGTTTGGTGTAATAAATGGGTCTTGTAGTTTCGATTTGTTAGTTCAATTGGCCACAAATTGTCCCCGTGAACTTGTTGCAAGTTGTTCACAAAATCCAAATCAAACATTCATATCATTGTGGCATACACTTTGTATTTTTTCATGTTATTTCTCAATGCCCAATATCCCACCTTAACATTGTATTCTAAACATCTATCACTTCCACTTGTCTTTGATCCATTGTTGGATACAGATGCAAGTCTTTTGGAATTTTAGTAGCCATTCTCATAATTCCAAACCTACACTTGCAATGGAAAATTTCTATTTCCACCAAGCATTTTTCTCATTATATATAATCGTTCAAGATGTTTGTGTCTGTTTTGTATTGATCATTATTTAATGTCCATTTTAATGTGTAGGATGGTAACATTTAAGGCGGTTAATGACTAACATTTTATTATTTGATCATTGATTGTTTATTTCAACAGTCATAACATATGTTTCCTTGTTGATCTTTAATTTAATGTATGATGTTTCAGAATGTGCCACTTAGTGCCATCGTTCATCTTGAGATTTGACACCATTGTTTAGATCACAAATTGATCTTGTTAAATCTTGTTAGATCTTTTACACTAAACACATTGACTTTCTCCTTTGTGTGATAAGTACTAATTACATATACATACATTGATTTTTTTGTTCATTATTGCCTCAATTTTGCTTCTCAATTACAATACACATTCAAGGTCTTATTTTCATTCTTCTATTATCACAAATGTCCCTCTAGTTTTCATAGAATTATTACTAACAAAATACATTTTAATCCATAATTGTAATTGAATCCACTTTATTTCAATCAAATTTCCATTGACTACATCTGATTTCTACATATAGACATTGCAAATATTGTTTGTACTGCACAATGTGATTGAATAAATATTATTTTATTGTCATGGGTTTGGGCGTCATTTTTTCCAACTATCCCACATTTCTCTTGGGTTTGGTGGCAGTTCAATCATTCATTGATTCACATGTAGTTGGAAGACTTTGTTTCTTTCGTGTTGTGGGACCCAAGCCCGCCCCCTTGGAGTTACATATAATCTTTTTTGGGGTTTCCAAATTTTAGTTGTTATTAATCCACATAGGGCAACCAAGTCTTTGTTTGATAAATCTTTGAGAAGGCTAGTAAAATAATGTTCTGGAATTTGGTTTTTAAAGCTTCTGCATTTTTCAAGAATTCCATCACGTGTCTGAACATTGCCCAATGATAGTCTTTTTAGTATCATGTGCTATTGATTGAAGGTTTTGCCTTGGCCTGTTCATGGCAATAAATGGACCTTGTTCTTTTGTCTTTTCCTTTGCCCATCGCCAAATTGCCCATTCACTTGTGTTATCCACTTTGTCTTTTTGTAGGTTGCCCCATTTCTTGATTTCTAATAGTTCGTGTAAAGGGTCAAATCTATTGTTATCTTGAAGAACTTGCCATGATTATTCTATTTGTTTGAAAATTGGGTCCAAAATTTAGTGCAAAAATGTGTTTTCAATCATACATTGAATTGTTAGTGGTAGCTTGCCAGTAATCAATGAAATATTTGTCATTTTTGGAAGAAATCCAAGTGAGATGTTAATATTGAATAAGGCAATTAAGTACGCGAATTAATTATATTGGGTGGGAGGATACAAATATTTTACCAATATAATAGGATTGTAATACTATATTAAAAGTATAATCAATGTAAGTAAAAATTTATTGGAAATGTAATGACCATGTAATCATTGTATGAATTTTTTATAGGCTTTCGGTTGAGTTCCAAGGATTGATTGGGTGTTATATATGTGTCCTTTGAAGTTCCAAAGGCTGAATGGGTATTATATATGCATCCTTTGGAGTTCAATTTTTTTTTTTAAATCAAGATTTTTCAACAACCAACTCCTATGTTCAACTTTAGCCTTAATTCAAATAAAAAAGTTTATTGAACCACAAATTACTACCAAGAATGGTATTTTGGTTTCTCCTTCAATTGTTGGGATGTCTTTTTTTTTCAACTATTGTAGACATTTCATGGTTTTGGGTCTAGGCCTATCATTCAACGATTCATAGGTTGTTTTAACACTTCACTCCTTAAATCTTATGGCACCCAAGCTTGCCTACTTAAAGTTGCATAAATTTTTTTATTGGGTTCCATAAATTTTGTTGATATGAGGTTCCCAAGGGTTACCAAATCCTTTGTTGACAAATCCCTCAATAAGCTTGTAAACAAATGTTTTGGAATTGGTTTTTTCAAACTTGCTCGTTCTTGGAAGAAATCCATGGCATGTGTAAACATCACCTGGTGGTAGTCTTCCATATATTCCTTTAGAATGTTTACAATTTGTTTGAGTAATGTAAGATTTTCTTTGTCAATCTTCACATTCGCCCATCGCCATGTTGCCCATTCATTTGTTTTGTCAATTTGTTTTTTCCATTTTGTTCCCCATGTTTTGATTTCTAGCAACTGCTTGAGGCCAGGGTCTAGCAGGGTGGGATCTCTTGAAAATTCCAAAGGTGTTTTTATCATTTTGCATATTCCATCTAGTATGCTTGAGATTAAGGTGTATCTAATCATAGTTTCCAAGGTGTATTACTATGATTCTTTTTTTGCCATTGTAAAATAGATGTTTAGAATTTGTAAACGAGTTATAACTATAGAAAAAATGGAACAAGGTAGTTTTAGTGGAAAGGGGGAAAAAATGCTATTTGATTTTTCAAGTACCAAGAATGTTCCTAAACATAAGAGGTTTGAAAGATTGAATTTAAATAAAAAACAAGTTGAAATGGTATAGAAAATGTGTGGTCTCATAGTGTCTCAATTCCTAATGGGAACATACCTTTTGGAGATGAAAAGGTGGTGTTTCAGTTGACACATATCTTTTGGTTGTGAACAAGTAGAGTTTGCATTAACACGTAACTTTTGGTTGTGAACAAGTTTTGTTAATCCTTTTTTTGTTTTTTTTTCATCCATTTTATCCTTCAAGTAACAAGAATGCTCTTAGACATAAGAGGTTTGAAAGATTGAATTCAAATAAAAAACAAATTGAATGGTATAAAGAATGTGCAATCTCATAGTGTCTCAATTTTTAATGGGAACATACCTTTTAGAGATGAAGAAGTGGTGTTTCTTGTTGACATGTAACTTCCAGTTGTGAATAAGTAAAGTTTGGATTGACACATAATTCTTGGTTGTGAACATGTTTTGTTCATCCTTTTTCTTGTTCATCTATTTTTATTTTTCATTTATTTTATTTTTTCATCCATTTTTATTGTTCATCCAAATTTTCCATCCATTTTCATTTTTAATCCTTGGACATTGGTAGAATATTCCTTGAAATCATGTAATATGTTGTGCCATGTGTCATCGAAATATTCCAAAAAAAATCGATCCTATTCACTTGCTCATGTTCACTTACTCATGTTCACGTACTCACATTCACCGAATATCAATCCCCCAAAACTGTGGGTACTTATTTTGGTTACAAAACTCAATGAAACATGTTATTTTATCTAAATCTATATAATTCTCTTTCTTGAAACACAAAAGGTTTAGCTCTATGGGCTAAATATTGTATTTGTAATGTAATAAAAATTTATAACATCACTCCTAATATGTATTCATAAACACTATGTAACCACTTAGGTTATAATGTGAACAAATGAGCATCATAGGTTTGATTAGGTATTCCAATAAGTTCAATTTGGTTGGGTAACCTACTTATTACATATGCCATTAAATGAGATCTACTAGGTTTATAAACAATCTTGAAATCACACTCAAAAAATAGTAAAAGCCATCTAGCTAACTTGCTAGAAACATGTGGCTTGTTAACTAAATATATTTAAACCATATGGTCTATGTAAAATGTAAACTTGTTGCTTAACAAGTAATGTCTAAACTTGTGTAAGGCATAGATTGTAGCTAAAGCCTCTTTTTCTAGTTTCTCTCAGCATAATTGAGCAGTCTGATGAATACATAACATGTTGATCTATTTTATTTGTTAGGATATGGGCCAATATTGCCCATATTACTAATTAAAATGCATTAGTATGAACATGAAATTCTAGTTCCCAATTACGACCGATGAGTATAGGAGCTTGAATGTACTAGTTCTTGATGTCTTTCCAAGTGGTTTGACATTCAATAGTCCACTCGAATACTTAAGTTTTCTTGAGTAACTTAGTAATTAGTGCCATGATAGAAACAAAATTTCTGATGAAACATTTGTAAAACTATGCCATACCATTGAACACTTGAATTTCTTGAAGTGTTTTGGGTACTTACATCTTGATTACAACCTCTATTTTTTTAGAATCAAGTGCTTTCCTTTTTTGAAGACTATGAATCCTCAAATAGTTCCAAAATAGACCATAAATGCACATTTTTTTGGATTCAAACTAATGCCACATTCCCTACATTTAGAAAACACTTTCTGAGTTTTTCTAAATGGGTGGACAAGTCACTAAAAATAGTAAAGATATCAATAGCATTATATGAAGTAATTTGGTTTAGGAAATTTCAACATGATAGAATAAAACGAAACAAATTATCTACCTTCATTGGTAGATTAAATTATGTGTAAATTATCTTTGTATAAAATGAATGGTTACATATGATGCAAATATTTTTTGTGCACACATATAATAAAATTTGATTGAAAAAAATTGAAAGAAATTTTGAAATATAAATTTGTAATAACGTGCATGTTTAATACACCTAATTGTTATTTATATGTAAATTGGATTTTAGTTTACAACATACCAAACAATGATGCATACTTAATATCTTTTGTGGAACTTTAATGTTTATTAATGTTTATAGACATGATATTTCAATATTTTCTTTAAATTGCAATAAAAATTCATTAAACATTAAACTACATGTAAATTCTATTTGTGGAAATGGATGTTTATGTATGATGCCAAAAAAAAATTGTACACATAAATATTAAAATTTAATTTCAAAATAAAATTTAAGGAAATTTTGAAATATGAATTTGTAATAATGTAAGTTCAATATATGTAGTTTATTATATCTTTGTAAATCAAATGTTAATTTACAACAAATCAAGTAATGATACATAATTCATATTTTTTTGGAACTTTAATGTTTATTCATTTTTATATGTATGATGTTTTAAAATATTTTAAAATTTGCAATAAATATTCATTAATTATTAAGGTACATGTAAATGTTTTTTGTATCCATGAATGATTACATGTATGATGAATTTTTTTGTGCATATAAATATTACACTTGAATTTGAAAATAAAATTTAAAGAAATCATGAAATATAAGTCAACTTAATAATGTGTATGTTCAATACATGCATAATTTATAATTTTTATGTAAATTCAATATCCAACTGTAATCATTTAAATTAATTTTTTTCAAGGTATGGTAGCTCACTAGTTGATTTAAAAAGTGAAAGCATTACATCATCAACAATGGTCTAACATGCACTTAAACTTATTGTTAAATTTGCTTCATTTTTTTCTTTTCAATATATTTTTCCAAGGACTACAACCTTTCATGTAAAGGAACCAATTTCTGTTCCTCCTTTTGAAGTGAAGACTTCTTGTCATGCAACTAGGCAACCAAATCTTGAACCTTGCGTTCAAGGTCCATAGTTTCTTTTCCAAACACTGCCATCTTACAGGTAAATTCCCCTTCCTTTCCACGTGCTTCCAACAATAACCTCTTCACTAATGGAATGTGAGTTGGAAGGAAAACAATGGTAGAAGCCTTTACACCACCCATGTGCATTAAGGCCTAATCATCATCAATAGCACTGTAATCATTGTAGGTTGAATTTAATAATGAATTAGTAGATTTGAAGACTTATGGGTTGGCAATGTTTGCAAAGGCATGAATAGGGTGCATGGCCTTTTTCATTTGAAAGTGTGTGTAATCATATGCATACTTGATCTAATGAACTTTGCACCCCTTGTGTTGGGCTAACCAGCTTCGTAAGAAGATTGATGAATACTGCCCATTATCAAGGGGGTGGGCTGAAATAACTTCATATAATTTCAACAAGGCAACACAATTTGTAGCTATCAATTTATCACTTGGCTTTGGCTTCTAGCTATTTATCCTCTCTTCCCAAACAACTTTTCCAACTTTACATTTGTAATAAGGTCAGGGTCCAAATCATTCTTGATATCAATGTTAACAGTACATAGTTTCAGATTTTTATAAAAATCATCCATAGTCCATGCCACTTTTCCAAATGTATGGCCCGCCTTCTCTAGTTTCTCTCTCTATCACTTTTTGACAATTTTTGGAAAAAAATCATGTTGAAAGCCTCCATGGGTTCCTTAGGGTTCAATGAAATGACTTTAAAAGCCATGATCATAAACCTAGGAAATTAAAGCTCCTTTCCCTATAAAATAAATAAAAATAAATCCCAACAATAGTTCATAAATACTAGGTTTTGAATTAAAGTTTTTGAACTTAAACCAACAATTAGTTGCTATAATGTTCTGTTGTTGAAACCAACAAGCTTCTTTGGGTCTCTACACACCCTCTTCCCTTTCCTCTCCAAGACAATGAATGAACAACACATTTTTGCCCCCTTACCCCATCCTCCTCTAGGTGCTAGTTATCCCTATGAACCTATTTTCACCTAGGTTTTCAAAATGTATTTTTGGACACTTTTACTTTAGCAACAGGGATGAACATTTGGCCTACTTTATCTTGCTTGGACCCTACTATTGAATTGTGTCAAATCTTGTGTGATATTTTAGATATTCCATTTTGTTGCTTACAAATTTTACAAATTGTGAAAAACCAAAATATTGTAATTACTTTTTTATATTTAGGTTGACATTATTTTGAAGAATCACACACATGATTCTATGGATAAATTAAAATTTTAATGGGAATAGGTTTGAGGTGATTGAATAAACACTTATTAGTTCATTTAATAAAAACAAGATAAAGTAAAAATTTTATGTATTTGGTTAAAGGCTCAAAGTAAAAATAGAAAGTGAAAAGGCACTTGTGCTTATCCTTCTAAGATGGCTAAAATGAGTCTTTTCCTAAATATTGATGATATTGTCATGACAAGAGTTGGTGGAGGTTGTGCTGAAAGATTTGTAATGTACATTTCACCATGGAACATATTATTATAATAGTAATACAATGAACTACTTGCATTGTAACCATATAGATATGTAGTAGGTTTCAATACCATTTTTGTCATTTGTAAATATATGTTGGTATAAAATCATTTTGAGGTTTTGTGTCTTGGTGTTTATGCCAAAATTTTCAACTTCTTTTCAAGGAATAAATGTTAGTTTCAAAGATTGAAACATTAATATATAAGATTAGAAAAATTGGGCTAATTTATTGATTATTTTCATTTCATCCATTAAGTTCTTATTTCAAATTTCATGTTTAAGGTGTTTCCTTCATGATATTGAATTGCTCCAATGAACAAAAGCTTGACCTATTAAATTTTGATCATTGATGGGTATGCTTAAAAAGATAATCAAGTCCTCTCCTTCTACCCATATCTACATATGTAATTAATTTTTAAATGTTTTTGGCATCAAGGAGCTTACCATTGTCCTCATGGGGAAATCACTAATTGTACACTTTAGGAAACACTTGAAATAGAAGGGCATTTTTTAGTATGTTATGTTTTAGGCATAGTTAGAATATTTTGATATATTTAAAATATATTTTCATAGTGAATTATAGGCATTTAATATTTTTTTGCATGTTGTTTGGAATAAATGGAAGTGACCTCCTTGGGAACTCTCTTTAAAAATAAAAATGGGTACCATTATTAAATCAAATATCTTGACAACATAAATATTCATGATTCTAACTTCAACCTTTAATGTTCATGTTGTAATTCAACTCAATAATTTACATAAAAAACTCACAACTAATGTGACTTTCAACACCATGGGAAAGTTACTTTTGAATTTAACATATTTTATGTAACATAAATTGAATCTTTTTGAATCTTTTTATTGTAAATTAGTTTTTCAATAAATATGTTTGTGTGTGATGAATAAATGACAAAATGTTTTCAAATTATTCAATTGGGAACAATGCCATTTGAATGAATGTGCAAAAATTTATTTTAATGTCATTAATTGTGGTTGTACACACATATATATGGTTCAAGAGTGTGTAATTTGATCACTATATTTTGATTATAGTTGAAGAAAAAAAACCTTATACATACATCTTGAAAGATGCATGAACTGTTATTTTATTGTGCAAATTTTGATGATTTTTTTCATACTTGACAATTGGTTTATGGATGGATGGAAGTATGTCCATTTTTTTTGCATATGTTAAGGACATCTATTCAATACCCCTAAAGATAGGTCAAGGTGTTGTATTTAGTCACCAAGAATGTAAGGTTTAGGTTTTAATAACTCATATTTAAACCTTTAAATATTTTTTATAAAAGGGAAGCTAAATGAAAACAAAGTTGAAAGGGGTGCATTCACAATTGGGGTACACACAAAATGAATGTTCAGTTGCAAAATCACACAAAATGTCAACTTTGATTAATTGTTATTTTTATTGTTTCATTAGATAATAATGTACATTAGGATTAATATGATAAAAATAATTATAATTTTGATGATTATTTTTTAAAAAAAGTGTCTTGAAACATGACTCAAGAACTATGTCCAACTATGTAGTTTTATCGAAAAGGATTCAATGTAGGAATAACAATATTTGTTCAAATTGCTTCATAATTTAATCACAAATAAAATAAATTATGTCTTACATGATGACATTAAGTTTTAGTATAATAAATATCACATTTTGTGGAAATGATTTGATAATTTAGAAATAGTTTGTTAAAAAAGATGCATTAAAAAAGGCTATGTTGTTAATAATTAGGTTACATTCCAAAGGTTTGGAAGGAAATATAGGAAAAAATGAATATAAAAAACATATTATTAAATATTTTACCTAAGATTTTGGCTTTTAAAATGAAAGATTGTCAAATTGAAATGTTGTGGAATCATGTATTCCTTATGGGTTTAATGCTTCAACAAAACATTTCAAATTTGTTAAATTAAATTTTATCCTTCACTGTAGTGTATGTTGGTTGAAAGCATAAACATACATATCCATCATTCATTATTTAGCATTTCAAATTGTTAATTTGACCTTAAGACACATGACAATTGGGTCATGTTTCCTATTGTAATAGGTCAATTATGAATGCACCCAAGGAATATATTATTGATTGTTTTGGTTTGCTATGCCTCATGGTTGGGCCTTTTCAATGCTTCTAGAAATTTGGCAAAAATTTAGGACATTTTAGTATAGTTATTTGCCCTAAGTTTTGAACAATTTGTTAACATACTCATCCACACCCATTATTTGGGATGTGATATATATCAAGTCATTGTTGGAACATTATATCAAGTTGTTACTGCCACATTTTCACAATTAAAAGGGTGAAATCAAAATTATCAAAAGATGTGGGTTGTCCCTTCCATACTTGAAATTCAAATTCATGGACCTTCTTTGAAAATGTTCAATTATTGTGCATTTTAGTCGATAGGCAGGTAATCATAACCTTCACATATATAATATCCCTTGTAATGACAAGAATGTAAAATTTCTTGGTGAAAAGTCCATAGTTTTGTTCTCACAACATTCATATTTTGTGGACCCACATAAATCGACACAAAACCCTTTTGTGGACAAAATAAGAAAGAGTGTGGGAATCAAAGAAGAAAAGATGAGCCATGAGAAAATTGTGTGTTTGTTTTTTGATCCAAATTGGGTTTACATTAGGAGCAAACGCCCTTGAGCCATGGCCCATGGGTTCTCCCATGGTCTCATCCAAAAAGCGAGGTTCGAAGAGGTTCTATAGGCCATGGTCCAAGAGTTTTCCCATGGTCTCATCCAAAAAGCGGGGTTCCGCAAGGTCTACACCATGGCCTAAGAGTTCTAGTGTAAAGCATCCTTTAGTTTTAATAAAGACAGAATCTTCTCAACTTCATAAGAGATGTTTTCCTTCTTAAGGATTGTTTCCAATCTTGTATTGGTATTTGTGGTTGAACCTAGGCATATGTATATTGTAGAACATAGAAGCCAATGTATCTATGGGTGATAGATGTATTGAGGAGAGTATGTCTTTAGAGATTAACCCACATGTACCAGACCATTTTGGTAAGTGCAGGTGCAAAGAGGTCCCAATACTAGTATTGCGGCAAGACTTGTGTGATGGATGAAGCTAGGTATGAGTATTGTGATGGCATTAGGCTCTTGCATCCTAGTAGGGTGCATCTCTGACAATATTCTGCATTGTGGCTGTAAACCCAAGAAGTATTTTAAAAATAAAATAGTTATCAGCAGCCTGAACTATGAATATTGATATCAGTTTCACAATTCACACCCAAGTTGCTCATACTTGCATATTTATGAATACCAGGTGGTGTGAAAAAAGGGACAGATCTTTCATACAAGGACCAGTCTGGTGTTAAAAACAGGGGCAAAACATTGATATCCAACCCTGATTTTCTCATATTTGTTGGCTGCTGTTATACAATCCTCCTGAATTTGACTTGAAACTACCTATTTTTGCACAATCAGAAAGGTTGGATCATAGATCATCACTGTTGCTTGACATCACTCTGAGCTCCTTTGTGTAGGGGAATAAATCAGAAACAAGAAAGAGAGAGAGGGAACACCAGGCCTTGTAGTGTCCTGTGTTCCATGTGATCCTTTCATCAAGCTTGGCACAGAGAAGAACTTGCCTTTGAGAATGAGCCCAATGTACTCTGGTTGTATTCTTCAAGCTTAATGACAGGCTATTTGGAGCAAGAGACTAACTGGCTATCAACAAAGAGCACCATTATCATTCCAGCCAAAAGAAGAAACCCGTGACTGTATACTACAGAAGTGCAAGCCAGAGTAAGTAATTCAAAAACTGTGATCCCAGAGAAATGATCCTGCTGAGGGGATCCACTGAAGGCCCTGAATGTCCTGGTCTGAGGATCCCTGTCAATCCCCAGGCAGAAGCAATTTCACAGTCCATCAATGGTATATAGATAGCTCTTGCTCTTGTCAAATTTCCTCAAATTTTCAGCATACCATCATTGGTATCATCACCTCCAGAGCTAAGGAGGTATTCAAGATTCCCTCTCGTGTTCCTGTTCCATTGCCAGAGAAGCCTCCACCAACGGCAGTGCAATTCAGTTCTTGGAGTGATAAGTAGGGATTTTGAGGGTTGAGCAGGCATGGTGTTTTACACATCCAGAACATAAAGAGAATCTTAAAGCCATTGTCAATATGTGTTTGTCAGGTTTGTGAGAGTCTAGAATATCTCTGAGCAAAAAAATGTGGATTGTAAAAGGCATGAAAACACTCTCAAAGCTTTGAACCACCAAATGAACTGGTCTACCCCATTTGGTGTGACATGGGGTTTATGCTGGACCAGCTGACATGCAAATGGCCTGACATAGTTGGGTGGTTGAGGTGAAATGCTTGCATTTCGGATTCCTGGCTTCTGGAGTTGTAGACAGCCTTTTCAAGTAAGGGAGAGAGTTGAGTGACCTGAACATGCCAAGAACCCTGACACTGAAACATCAAAGAATTCATTCTGAAGTTCAGATGCTGCTGGGTTAGAATCTCAGGTTACAAGCTCCAATGCCAAATGCAGCTAGTAACATGTGTTTCCTAGATGCAATAAATCAAACACCTAAACTGCAAAAGCCAAAGCCTTCTTCCACCTGTCCAGAGCTATCTAGATAAACAATGGGTCTATTTTGTTGTATGAAAAATTCACATTGTTACAGTGACTTGCCAACAATTACAACTAAACACAATTCAATTTGGACTGAAGACACTCTGTAAACAAGTGTTGGGTTCTGGTTCTGCAAATTGATTACAGCAAAGTTCTAGTTCCAGTTCAGTCTTTACAAATTTAAATCCAGTTCAGTTCTGATGACATTGGCTGGTGCCACATCAGGTTGTTTGATGTGAACTTGCTAAAATCTATTACAGAAAAACACTTCAACAAGGAAGAAGTGGAAATGGAGAAAGAAAAGGCATCAGAATTATCTGAATGGTTCCTGGTTGAAAGTCATTATGGTTAGACCGGTTTGCTTCCATTTGAAGTTGCAGCTCTCCAATGGAAAGCTCTTGTCCATGCAGCAAGAAACAGGACTCCATTATATTGTGCCTTTACGTTAGGCTGCTGTGATCATAGCAGCCCAATGGATAGAGACCCTAAGGCCTGCCTAGGAATGTCAGCCTGGTAGGAAGAGAGTGGTTCCATCAAGTGGTAACAAGTTCTGCCAGGTCCTGTTTGAGACCATAACTGTTTATTCACATCACTACAGTGTTTCCCACACTTTGATTCATGTCACAACTGAAACTGACAGAACCAAAACTAGAACCAGCAGACGACCACCAGTCCCACCTGGAAAAAGACATGAAATAATATACAAGTAAGACACCAAAACTGGTTACGACTAGGTAACCAGTGAGAGGTTGCCAGTTAATGGAAATAGCTGATGTGTGCCAAACATATTTATGGTAATTGATGACCTTGAGCCAGTTACCAGATATAACCTATTGTTCAAAGGCTTAAGAGCAACAATCACTGCAACAAAATGCGTCTTTGTACTCTATGTCATTTCATTGGATTTTGAGTGAATTGGTTGTAGTGAAGGGGGATTAGTGAAGAAACAGTGTACTCATTGATCTAATGAACAGGGATTAGTGAATTGCACCCACATTTTGTAGTAGTGAGCATAACTCTCTTATTGATGGATGAAAAGTGATTGCACTTTTTTTTCAATGGATGAAAACTCATATCTGAGGTGCAATTTGGACAATTCATGCACTAGAAAGGAAGGGCAAGAGAGTATGCTTGGTGAATTCCAAGTGAAGGATAAATCAGAAGCTCAAGAACCTCTGGATGATAGGTTGTGTTGCATTGGATGCATATCAAGCCATCAGGATGAATAGCCTTACAATTCAACTATTAACAACATTTGTGGGGTGCAATAACAATGTCATTATACTATACTTTATCTGGTGAGAAGTCAGATATTTTCATTTTTTATATTTCAGATTCTTGGAAGGGTTTCTCTGGGCTCAGAAAATCCTCCTGAAAAGTTTAAAGGTTGGAACTTAGAACCTTAAAATTGAAATGATTTTTCACATTTTAGATTTTTTTCTAAGCATTGAATGTCACAATGTAGTGGACATATTGGTTGCAATCTCTTGTCAGTTTCAAAGTTGATGGAAGGAAAATCAAACTACAGGCTTGAGTGATTGACTGAATAGTTTAAAGGTTTTGCAACCACTTAATGCTTATGTGAAATGGCTAAAATAATTATAGTTGTTACTAAAGTTAACATGACTCAAACAATGGCATTGTTTTTGTACATTGTCCATTCATCTCATGATGTTCTTAGATTGTATTATGGAAGGAGTTGTTACCTGTAAATTTCTAACCAAAGCTTTGTTCTGCAAAGGATCCTCAAAAATATTTTCCTCTTGGTGAGATCTGTTTGTTGCCTATGCTGCATTTTTCTTGCCCTATAAAATTCATTGGGTGATAACAATGATGATAGGAGAAGGTTCAAGCTAATAAATTGCCACTTCTATTATGGAAGATTAAAACAAAAAAAAAACCAGTTATGCATTTATTTATATTAAGATATATGATATTCATCATTACATGCATAGTGAGTTATGGATTGGTGAATAAATAATTTAAATTTACATGCTATAATTGATTGAAAGTACAATATGAAAATCAAAATTTCTAAATGAACCACGAGACTTAATCAATATTGTAACTACTTAAATGAATAATGTTATAATTGATTGGATAAGCAATGGGATTTTGCAATTATGAAACACAATCCCAAAACTGCAATTTATCAACCTTTTTATTTATTGCAAATCTCAATTATGAACTCACATCTATAAAGTTGTATTGTTGATTCAAATTGTAAGATTTTTGTCTCCAACAAAGCCTAATTCAACCAATGAGATTTCATCACATGAAAATTGGTGACAATAACAATTGCAATTACTTAATGCAAATGTGTCATACATGAATTGGCCTTCCAATAAAATTATTGCTTAGCAACATTAGAGATTTACTTAATTTGTGGATGGTTTCAAACAACGTGCGTCTTCTTGGGAACAAATGGATGAAGGGCAAAGAAACAGCTGATATGAGTCATGAGACTTATGGTACAAATAGGGACTGCAAAAATCTTGCGGACTTCATGAAAGCCGTGAAGAAACATGATACGACCCCCCCTCAGAACAAATGGGTGCGTTGTAAGCAATGTGCAACACAGTGATTGTGGAAAAAATTACGACACACCACACTGTTGTGGATTGCCTTGGCAATGATGCATGTGACCTGGGGCCAGGGACTGGGGGCCCCTGTTTTTTTTATATAAGAATCAAGGTATCTCAAATGTTGCCTTGTGAGCCCTACAATAGCGAAGTCTCAAGTGTTGACTAAAGTCTGCAATACTATAGATAGACACCGCCCTGTACAGTTGTATCTGTGGCAAAGTTGTATTTGAGGAAAATTTTCCCTTGCTTTCTGAAAGAGAAAAGGGACAGGAGATGAGGAGATAACCAACAAAAATGCAGAAAAGTAAAATCTAGAAATGGCAACATCCATATAAGGATGCCTCACCTATAACTAGGATCTTTCACTTTAGAACATGGCTTTCCAATGGCCAAATAAGGAAACCGTTGAAGATTAACAATCCCAACAGGACTTTGACAAAAAGTTGGGTGTGGAGAAGAGAGAAAAAGGATGCGTTGGAGACTTATTTTAAGCAGCCATGTCTGGTGGAGCTCCAAAACTGGTATAGCAGGCTGCAGGATCTGCATTTCCCTCTAAAAACAACTTTCTGTCTGAGTGTTTCACAATCACAAGTTGTCATAAAAGTTCCGATCAAATCTATACATAGGCAATAATGTATACCTGCCAAATGATTCAACAGCCATGCCTTCACAGCTGCTTATCCCAACACTTCAATTGTGGGTAATAATTGGATTGGAAACTGAAAAAGTTCATCATAGAAGACCCGCATTCTAAAGACGCTTCCAAATCCAGGGAAAACAAACCAACCCTGACTAAAACATATTTTTCTGTTTATATGATACAGAAATGAGGTCTCAAAACCCCCTCTCCACACTTCTGTTCCCCCAAGTGGAATTAATAAAGTTTAGCTGTTTACATATTTATTGAGTAAAATTTCCTCAGTTATAATATTAGTAAGTAATTTGACCATGATGTTGGTGTCCAAAAGGTTTTGAAAGAGAATGGCCATCATTTGACCTAAGGCAATAAGAGTTCAATATGAATACCCATGAGAGTTTTGACACATAGAATAACATGTCTGTAAACCACCAGCAGAAAATTTCAAGTCTCTTTGGAGGGCACATTAACAAGTGAAAATTTTCCTCCATAAAAGGGGTGGGCATTTTGTTTTTAAAGTCCTTTTTTCTCCAAGGAAGAATGAGAAAAATTCTGCCAATGCTTTATCATGTAACATGCCCCTGATTTGTGACAGATTTGTGAATTGCTCACACATATGCCATCTGTCATAAGCCACTTCACTTGGAACTGTTTCGATCCTCCTGGGTGTAAGTCATTGCTTTGGTTTGGTATAATTTAATTTGGGTGACAACATCAAACACCTCCAATGGTAGCATCATTCCCTCTTTGCACTTTTTTGACCTACTGAGGTGCTGTTAAGGTTGATCAGTTATTCTACCAGCAATATAATACAATGAGAGAAACAGTTCTAATGGTTACGTGGTTGATTGCTATGATATTTCATTTAGTGTCTAAATTGGCCCACAAAATAAAATATCCTCCAAAATTAAACCACCCACCACATTTGGCAATGCTTCCACTTCAAATTGTTCCTATGCAACCAAAAAAAGGCAAGAATAAACATGTCAATAAAGCACAACCGATCCCCTTTCCTTTCAAGCACCAATCATTTGCCAACATCTAAACAAATCAACTTTTCTACACAGAATCCAAGTGTCCCTGATAAACTTGAACTACCAATGTCATTTGAACAACTGACCACTGAGCTTTTATGTATAACCATATGCATTAGACAAGTGTTTACTCGTTATTCAAGCTTGGGTTCCTTAGAAAATCAGCTGAATAACCACAGTTGCTAACCCCAGAGGTTTTGTCAATTAGCAATAGGATCATTTCCCCCAACAAATCCAACCACCCATTCAAATCAATCAGTATTTAGAGCCACTGCCAATCCTAAGGTTTTAAAACATAATATATTTTGGTGCAACAATAATTTATTTGCACACCCAACTACCTCAAAGGCAGGTTGGCCCGGTACATTTTGTAGCACTTGGTGGGAATAATCTATCCTGACCTACCAGGGAGCCTGGTGAACCAATAGAGCCCATCTTGTAGAGGGAACAGCACTACGGCCCTAGGGCTTCCAACTGTCATGCAGCAGCTCTAGGTAGCATCAAAGTGTCTCTTGGTACGACGTTGGCCCTCTCTTGTTGTTCCTCCCCTTCCCCTTGTGGGTGGGTGCTTTTTCTTTGTTGAAGTTTGTCAGGGTTTCATCGTTTTTTAAAACTATAATTCTAAGGCCAACCCAGTAAGAAAGACATCGCCTGTGTGCAATTTTGCTCACTATCCACGTGGAAAAGATTTGTGAACAACAAAGAAAAGGGGTAGTTATCGAGGAGATTTTGGTTCATATTTCCAGCTTGGGAAAACAAGATATTTTGATGTTCTTTCAATCAAAAACGGAACAACTGTTACTCTTCCTTTTAGTAGAATCTGCTATTAAAAAAAAGATGATGGCAAGTAACCTAGGAAACACTTGTATCACAACCTTTTGTGACCATAAGCAGGACACCTGATTGGGTCAACAAAATGGGACCTGGAGTCAAGTTTGAACACCTGTTTGCTTCTTTGAGAACTGTGAAAACAGATGGCAATATTCGGCAACTTGAGTTGCTGCTAAGCAACATAGAGTGTTCCGGTGTTGTACTGGTATGTCCCTTTTCATATGCCAGTTGGGTACTGGTTTTTGAGTACTTTCGTACCAGCCTGGTACTGGCATTATCGATTTTAACACTTTCATATCAGCCTGGTGCTGGTATTAGACTGGTTTATTCCCGGTATGAGGTAGGCGTTAAACCTCGTATTGATACTGGCATGAGGCTGGTATTATCTCAGATTGGTATGAGGCTGGTATTACCTCAGGTGCTAGCAGATTGGTATGCTTTTCCATAGAAGTATACATACCCATACTACGTATCCAGGTTGCCCCTTATATACCAGTACAACACTGGAGTGCTCCCCCTTACAGATACTCCATATCTGTAAGTACCCTCACTGACTTCTGAATTCTCAAAAGATCTCTTTCTCGTGAAGAAACTCCCAAATGATGACTAAGCAATGTTCTAGAAATGAATCATGCCATTTTAAGTATATCTATTTACAGTAAAGCGTTCCATCTTTGGCCTTTAGCAAAAAGGTTTCACCATCTGGTGATAGGTGAGAAGGTCTTTGTGATGTCCTTTCCACAATATTTACTCTCTTTTTTATTCCGTCTCATTTCATTTTGCTTTTTGTAATATTTTCTACGAGCTTCTCTGAACTCTCCCCGATTTGTTTTAAATTTAAAGAAAACCTAAATACTAGGTGATCTGAGTTTTCACGCGTTTGAGCCAGGTGTAGCCTTGCTAAAGTGAACACAACAGATCCCATCTGAACCACAGGGCTTGGAAGAGCGATCACCTAAGAGACGAGCGTTGCAAAGAATAGAGCCCATCTCTGGACAAAGGATGTGGCGCTCAGTCTTTACAGTTCCAGCCAGTGTTAAAGTTTTCTCTATGGGTTTCCAGGAATTACCTACCCATGAAAGATAAATTGAAACTTTAATCGTCAAAAATTGTCCTGTGCCATATTACCTTTTACTTATTTGACAATATTGTGGTACAAATTTAGGGTTTTTACCGGTGTTGGGTAGGTATGTAAGTTGGGGGCAGATGTGTACCATGGTATGTGAAATCCTAACCAACATGTAGTCTTTGAATAAAAATCTTAAAATGAGCTACTTGGGTGGGCATGTTTGCACTTGTACATAAGTGAGGCCTTTGCATAGATAGGCCTCTTGTATGTGAACCTCAAAAAATGTACATAAAAGGCCTTTCTTGTTTGTTTAAGTGGTTAGGGCACATAGATTAAGTTCTTAGATTTTTAAGGTTACACATGATCTTTGTGAAAGTGTGAAGAAATGATGAAAATGCATCAACTTGGAGTCAACTGGAATACAACCTATGATGCAACAAAAAAAAGTTCAAGTGTTGGTGTTGTTTGATATGATCATTGAATCTAGCCGAACAACTATCTTTGCATTCATGTCAAGTAATTTGCAAGTGGAGACAAACTTTATAAGTTTAGGTAAGTTTTTTCCTTTTTACATTTTTTTGTCTTTGGTTTTCAAGTTCTATTTTTCTCTTTCTATGTCTTTTTGTTTAGTTGGTTTTTTGTTTTTTCTTAGGCTTTTTATTTTCAAGTTTTGTTTGTTTGCGAGTTCATGAACTATTGATGCACCCCTAAGCTCTTTGATGGACTCAACTGCAAGTCCAAAGGTGAAAACAATGGAAGGAAAAGGAGTTGAGGTGTGTTCTTTGGCTCGCAGCATTTCGAGGGTAAAGGGGCGTGCTAGAGCTTCGGGATGGGGACTAGGAATATTGACAAGAAATTCAATTATTCACACGGACTTGCACAAACCAAATAACAAGTTGGTTAGTGTGTAGTTAGAGCACTTTTGGTGCACGGACGAGCCACGAGCAAACACGAACTCACAAGATTCACCACGGCTCGAACTTGGGGGTAACCATCACCTTCCCCCTTATATTATTCTTTGTGCATGGCCATGGGGCCAGCACCCAAATGTCATTTTGTCCCGGGACTTTCAAATGGAAGTCTTGAAATTCTCGAAATTGGGATTTTCGCGATTTTGGAGTCCCATAATTTTGTGTGCAGACCTTCGATTAAGGTGAAGTCTAAAGCAAAGTTGTAACCCTTGTCATGTGAGCCCATTTTAGACATCTATGTTCCAAGAGATTTCCAAGATATAAGGAACTTTTCAATCCAATGGGTTTTGACCCTTACAATTGCACTCTGAAGATTTGGGAGTCCAACTCCCAAAGTGGGAGCTCATTTGGGAATGTGGGAGTTCATTCCCTCACACTCGTGTACAATCCTAGGAACATGAAAGTGACTCTCGAGCTTCACTCTTTGGCCCGCACCTTTGCAAGCCCTTGCCTTAGTCGCAAGCCCAAGGCTAGGGTTGTAATAACTATGAACCATCAAGGTTTTTTTGTTTCTTGTTTCTTAAGCTTGGTCAAATTTTGGCATTTGGCATCATTTCAATATTAGTTTAAAGTTTTAAATCAATTGCTTTTGTGTTTTGTTGTTAGTTGTTACAACGGCAAGCGAATGGGTTGGCGATTTGAGGGGAACAAAATTACAAATATCACTAGCTTCTATCACCCAATGCTTACATGAATTTGGTGATGTTCATGTTGGCAAAGTTGAAATTGAAATGGCAATGACACTTCATTTCAATTGATTTAATTAGTCAACTAAATGGTATGAAGGAGGTTAGTGAAAAAGAGATTTTATAAGTTGAAGATGCATGACAACAACCCATCCTTCAATTGCAGTGAATAAAAAACATTGGCTTCCTTGACACAAATCAACAAGTATGTGGACATTTTCCAAATTTAATGTTTTTTAATATTTTATGAATTCTTCAAAGCTTCAACAAATGAGATGGGTTGTCTACCGTAACATCCATCAAGAAGAGGTTAGAAAAAATAACACTCACTTTCACAAGGGCCTTATCACAAATAACAAAGATCATGGAACAATATCAATGACTAGGCATGTGTTCATAGAACATTCTACCATTTTGAGCACATACAAGACCCAAAGACAATTTATTACTATCAACATTGGTCTTGACGCCCAATAATTTTCCCAAAAGTGGAAAAATATGAAAACCCATTCTATTCTTAACTTTTTAACCTATGGAATCCTTTATAAAAAATCTAACCTTGCACAAAAGTAGTTCTTAAAACATTTGTGTCTTTATATAACTAAAAGGCATTCCCCATTGAGCTCTACAAAAAATATTGGGCTTAATTAAAGGTTGGTCCTCCAACAATGTGGGAGCATTATGTTTCCAAATAAACGACAATTCTATAATGAAATAATATTTTCCATGGTTAGAAAGACCATCAAACATCACGTTATTCTTGCCCTTATAGAAGCCACCACAATTATTGCAACATTTGATCTTTGAATGTCATAAGGTGAATTTGATACATTTACTTTGGTGGTCAATGTGTATCAATAAGAGTTGGGTTCTTTGTTACATCATTGTAGGGACCTTTAAGGTTCAAGAGATAACAACAGTTACTGTGGTTTTGAAATTCAAAGATTTTTGTTTTGACTTGTGTGACAATGTTATATAGCCTATGTGAAGGACAAAGGCACTAATTTGAACATTTTCATAAATGCCTTAACAAACATTGTGTCAAGTGTTTCCCTAATGCTACCCCAACCATATGTTGGCAATTGTTATGGATAGGTTATGTCCAAGCACTAGAAGAAAAATAGATTTTTTCGACTAGTCCTTGTGACTGTTTTCTAGTCGCAGGCGACATCTACAACTAAAAGTTGTGTAGTCGCGTTGGACAAGTCGCAGCTGTACTTAGTCGTAGGCAACAACGAGGTTGGATGGAAACTATTCAGCGTACAAATACCAGTTCATGACAAAATACGAATATACGTATGTGGTGTCAGTATTCAACAATTATTTTGGTTATTATTTTCCACTAATGCCCAAAGACCACGTGGTATATTGGATATTTGATTTAAAAATTCATCATGACATCTAATAATAATACTCGTCCGATTCAAGCACTAGGATTATGACACGTGGCTTTTAATATGGTATTTATTCTATTATTAAATAATTACAATATATATGGACCGTTCGATTTTACTCATAACGATTATGACACGTGGCAATTAGTTTTTATTTTAGTTTTAAATAATGCATTTATTTACAAATAATGCATGATTTTTTTTATCGTCCAATTTCATGTTGCACACAGTAGATCCTAAGCGTTTATGGCTTTGCCTAATATTTATAATAAACACAATATATACTTCAGTTGAGTTTTGAAACCCAATGGTAGGAGCATTTATAAATTGCCTACAATCCCAAAAATTTAAGCACCCAAGGTAAAATTACATAAGAATTTGGTAGTTTAAATTTGACATGCCAATTTGCTTGGCCTCCCACCAAAACCAGGATAAATTTTATTACTATGGCAATGGGTTACAAGTTCTTGCACTCATCAATCTAATTACACGAACTATTCCAAGCATTTGAACAGCCCACATGGGTTCACTGGGGAAAAATTGAACATACATAACATTGAGTTGACCTTTCTGCCTGCAAGGTCCCTGGTGCAGTAACCCAATCTTAGCCCACATCTTCCAATGTAAGTAAGTATATTCAAAACCTAGCAGTGCCTAGACTGCTACATTTGGCTACAACCACATCCACGCCTTCATGGGTCCTCTTGTTGCCTCTAAATGCTCCTTGACCTGCATCATTGTTGCCATGATCAACAATACTCCAAACAACATTCCTGCTGCTTAACATCAGACAGACCAACTAGGGTTTAATGCTAATCTTGCAGCTACGCACCAAGCTTTTGTATTCAAACTCCTGGCTATGAAGCTGCTTTTTCAGTTCTGTAATTTCCATGCATGCTATCACCTATCAGCCATATCCAATGCCCCCATGCTTTCTCTTTAGTGCAATGCAGAGACACTCGGAAGACCAGGGCTACCATTTAATGAGATGCACGATTATTGTCCTTGAGCAACATAGCAGAAACTAAAAAGAATACATGATTTTCATAGTCACCATCAATCCATTCTTCAAGCTCGGCCTCTGAACTCTTCTTGTTAGCATTGCTGTCCGTTGCAGAATGTTTCATAGTCTTGATCTTGCTCTCCATATCTGCAACCTCCAGTTCTTATAAGGCAAAGTTTACATGTACTGATTTTTCTCATCAAAATAGTGGAACATTGTTTCTCTAATAGAGATTGGATCTCCATTAAAGAAACCATGATCAAGGGTTAATGGAACTGGAAAGTTGTTCTGAAACTTGCATTGTCCACAATACCAAGAAGACTGAGTAACTCACTCATAGCTTCAAGAATCACAATAGGATCTTCAGGAATGGTAACATGAGCCATTGCTGTAATGTTATTCACATCATCCAGTTGCTCAGCATCGCTTGGAGCGTTTGGTTCATGCTCCAACAACTCCTAAGCCTCCATTTCATTCAAAAGATCATGAAATGTCGTCAGTGTGGAAGGGATTCCATCGAGAGGCTGTTCCTCTAGGACCAAGTTGAAATTCTCTCTTGCCTCTTCTTCTTCTTCTTCTTCCAAAGCCAATATGGCATCATGAGCACGAACTTCTGCTGCCTCTGACTCTGATGGAAGGCGTTGTGAACACTGTACCAAAAAGTCTTTGGCTTTCTCCTTTTTCCCCTCTGCTTCTGCCATGCCCTAGTCAATCATCAGGCTATCTCTAGATCTATATCTCACTAGCTTCACAAATTCCACTCCTTGCATTCACTGATTGCTGCTACAGTGCTGCATCTATTGAAACCAAAACAAAAAAAAACGTAATTCTGAGACTTTGAGAGATCTACTTGCCTTAGTACCGAATTAGCTGAAGAGAAGAAGGATTGGAATATTGCCTGAGCTTGGAACAGTACCAGCAGCAGCAACTTCTGAGGGTCCGGAATCTGAGGCTAAGGAAGAACATCGACGTAATAAGTAGATTTCCTCGGCAGCCAAGCTCCCGGCTGCAAATCCATCTGAGCTCAAGGGCGAAGCTGCTATAGATTTATCTACAGTACGACACACGTCTCCAGCATTATCTACTGGTTCTCCTCTCGCAATCGAAGGAGAAGGAGAAGGCCCGTGTTGTGAGCTCGCAGCCAAGAACTTCCTCCTTGATGATCCATCGCTCAAATGGTCGATAGCAGAGGTTGCCAGTATATCAGCGGGATCTTTGGGAATCGGGGGAGGGAGACTCGACCAATGACGCTTGATAGAGAGACGAAGGCGCTTAGGAGGAGGCGGAGCAGCCTCAGCCTCCTTCATCCTCAACCACTCTCTTGAGCATGCCAAGGTTTTCTTCTCACAGAAAAAAAACAAATATACAGAAAAAAAACACGAGAATTTGAAACGCCTAAACAAACAATGACACTAAGTTCTCTCTCTCTCTCTCTCTCTCTCTCTAGAAGAGATCAAATCCACTGTCGTCGGCACAATTTCTCTGGGTCTTGCCACCAGGAGAACGTCTTCGTCTTCATCTCCGACGGCATCTTCCTCCCCGGAGGAGCTGATCTCTGATGTTGTTGCGGCATCATCTACGGTATGATGATGATCGTCATTGAAAGAGCTTCTGAACGATCCAGCCATTGCCATGGAGTCAAAGAGCCAATCCGGGTCCACATATCGGTTGTTCTATGCAAGCAAGTGGCAGAATTCCTCCTCTAGTCTCTCCATCGCCAGCTGAATCACGTTCTGTGCTCTCTCCAGGGTTGCAGGTTGCTACTCCTCCTCCTTGTTTTGCACGGACAACTGATCCAACAGGTTCTATACCTCGTCCACCACTTCCAGATAAGTGGAAGCCTCCTCTTCCGAGCACTCGAAAATCCTCTGCTGCTTGGCTCGCTCTGAGTATCCCAGATGCCATCGAACCACCACATCCTCCGCATGATCAAAGCGCGATTCAATCATCTTCAAACTGCCCACGCCCCGTGAAGAAGGTCGGGAACACTTCGACTGCAAATCCTCATCTGTAGTTGTTGTGCCTACTTCATGCGAGGTACTAAACTCTAGCTTCTTGGGCTTGTCATTCATGTTGGAGAATCTGTGATCAAAGTTTGAGAGAATTTGGAGCACGTCGTCTATCATTGCAGTATCTGTGGTGCCTAACGATCTGACAATCTGTTGTGCTGTGATTAGAACTCGCTCTTCTCCATCTGCTGCCATCGGCTGCGGTATTGTCGTATCCCGCACGCAACGCGATGATCTAACTAGTGGTACAAAAACACGATGGGCCCTCTTCTATAACCTCCAAATCAAGTCATCCTTGCCAAGGAAAAAAAATCACACACAGTAGCAAAGAAGAAGCTCCTGCCTCGCTCCTCTACCGAAATAAAGACAAAAAGAAGCCTTGTCGCAACCCCACTTTGGCCAAGTGTGGGGGGTGAAGCCCAACACTTCCAAAGTTGGGGATTTGGAGTCCTCCGGGACTCCCAAATATTTAGGGTTCGACAGCAAGGCCTAAAACACCTCGCATTGAGGTGTTCTTGGTGTCATTGGAAAGGTCTTGAAGCGTAGATATCGAAAATGGACTCGCATTGGCCATTTGGACATCTGTCGCCCAAGTTATGGGCAAAAGAAGGGCCGGGAGTCAAACTGGCAGTTTGACTCCCGACCACTAAAAGTCGGGAATCGACCTTTTCCCTACCTCCGAATTGAGAGTGCGATACGTCGTTGGAAAGATCTCGACGAGGGCTACAAGTTTGGTTTCGACCTCGTTGCAATCAGACTTTGCAGTCGGGAGTTATGAGCTCCCAAAGTCCCGGGACTCCAACCGGGATAATTTCGGGACAATTTCGGGACTCCAACTTGGGAGTCCCGGGAAAAAGAGCCATTTGGATGTAGTCCCTGAAATGTGACGCAAAGAATACTATATGGGGGAAGGTGGTGGCTTCCCCCGAGGCCGGGCCGTGGTGTGTCTTGTGGTTTGAAGTGCCCGTGGCTTGTCCCAACACCCAAGGGTGCCCCGGAATGTAAACTAACCACGTGGGTGGTTTGTTTTGATGCAAATTCAAGCTTGATCTACTAAACCTTCTTCCTAGTCTAATCCCTGGGCTCCCAACTCAACCCTCTACCCCTTTCTAGAGTTGGAAGCCGGGAGCGTGCCTCCAAGTCTCAACTTCC
>Ga0209208_10001131_pt1 | contig 37199 bp, 27 predicted proteins | sample S1TSphfallax_3_FD_187694 | JGI IMG/M metagenome (GOLD analysis project Ga0209208, IMG submission 187694) | Host-associated microbial communities from peat moss isolated from Minnesota, USA - S1T2_Fd - Sphagnum fallax MG (SPAdes) (version 2) | ecosystem: Host-associated > Plants > Peat moss >...
GAACATATCCGCCTTGTCCGGGTATTTGATCCCAGACTCATTTTTTGACTGGTAGTACCATACCTATGAGTTCAGCAAATCTTGTCAAAATAATCATTTAAAAAGAAAAAGGGGGTGTAGGGTGGGTAGAGGGGGGTTCACCAGCCCCAAATTAAATATTTCAGAATTTTGACAATAATCTTTATGTATGCTAACTCTAATACGAAGTTTCAAGTTTTTTTTTTTAAAAAATTTTAATTTATTTTTGGAACTATGCTTAATTTTCTACAATTTTGGCCTTTTTGGTATTGCTATGGATGAAAAATAAGCAAATGTCATTAGGAAAAAGGATACCTAATTGTACTAGATAAATAATAGAGAGAGTAAAGATATAGTGCCTTGGTAAGAAGCAACTTATCCCCAATCCAAATAGGGGTAACCCCAATTCATAAATTCCATCACAATGGTGGTGGGTGGTATATGTCCTTTTAGGTGCATGGTTTTGATACCCTTGGTCAATTAGGGTTCAAGCTTCATTGGGTAGAGAGAGATTGAGAGAGAGAAAGAAAGTAAAAGCTCATAATTCATTCTAGTACAATTTTACTGACAATTCAAGCAATCTTAAGACAATTGGAATGAGCTTTTCAAAAACAAGTTTTCAAATGAGTTTGTGGGCTTCATTTGGCAGCCAGCAGATAGTAAGTAGTCTTTAATAGGTCACACCCATCATTGTAGTGGGTCCACCCCCCCCTCCCCCTATAAATGTTAAGGTGAGTTGCACTCCCTTTCTAGATTGTTGTAAAAATTTGAACTCCATAGCTTAGCTCCCTTTCCTTTTCTTTTCTTTTGTCATGAAAATGAATTATAAAAGACTCTCAATTATGGAGGTATATAGCTTCTTAATATAAGAGTTTTGTGTCGGTGCCCTTTGGTCATTGTGGCAAATAAAAATGAGTTTTTTTCGAAAAAAATCATCATCATTGTTATTATTATTTTGATTCTAGTGACTTTGCAAGTATCGCTTATGTGATGTGAACACAATACAAAGAATATATATCCATTATGTTTGAGTTGTTGTAAAAGTTTAGCAAATTTTATGAGATACCCCTAAATTTGTGAAAGTGATGTTGGTGGTAAAGAACTAATCCTAATTTAATAACAAAAGATAGAAGTTTAAGCATGTTTCTTAACTCCTAACAAGAAGATCAAAAAAGGGCTTGGAAGATCATGATGATATTAAAATGAATGAATTTTTCAAATTGAATGTTCAATCATATCAAACTTCACCAACCAAATAAGAAAATGATTAGTGAATTTGGAACCAATCTTGATTCATAGATTAATCACATGTTTACGTGGGCTCACAAGACTCACCATGGCCCATACTTAGGAAAAGGCATCACCATTTTTCTGTAATCTTATGTAGTTCAATTATATTAAAAGGGTGAAAATCTTAAAATTGAGAATTTTGAAATTATGATTCTCAAAACTTTGAAACTTTATGATTTCTTCCAAATGTATACAAATTCAACAATTTAAAGTTGTAAGCATGGTAAAATAAACGAAAAGTAGTCTATTTTAAATGTAGTTACAAAAATCATGTTTCCAATATAAACATAACAAAGTAGTTTAAACACATGTGTAAGTAGAAATATAAAAACCATTGGGTCCTTTGTATTGAGATAATGGTAAGTTGAATGCACAATTTGAAGAACTATAATGCAATAAAAATAGGTAATAGAATCATTTGAAGTTGTTATCAAAATTCATCTATTCCAACAAAAGATTTGTGAAAAACTACAAATTGTTTTATGGAAGCAAGTAATTTTTCCTTTGAGGTTACAATATATGATGAATAATGAATCACAAACTTTGTTCCAATTTAAATCACAGATGTGGTTTATTTTCCAGATTGAATTATTATTAATTTTGAAGGTGTAAAAGTTTTTCGATGGCTAGTTGACACATTAACCTTTGTTATAGTTGGATGAAATATAATACACAACATTGGGCATGGTATGATGGTGATTGAATTCATAATTACTAGCGATGTGGTTATGAATGTTATTATTTTGATGTTTCCATACTTATAATGTTGGTTATGTTGAGTTTTGCAATCTCATATTTAATTCATAATAACTTTGGGTGTGAGGTTTTTTTATTCATGAAATGTTATTGCATAGGGTGGGATTGTACAAGCAACAAGCTTCATCATACATGTCTACCTTCATCATTATGTTTGTTAATAAGGTAAAAGCATGGTTAAATGATTCACTTTTGACATTTTGAGGTGCATACATCTTACATTAACTAAAATTCTTGCTATTATAATAATTATCAAAATATAAATTATATAGTTACCTCCTATTTTTTTTATGAAAAGTATTGGTAGACCATTATTCAAATGTCACTAGACATGTGATTGGTCCAAAAATTTGTGTGAAATATTTAGGGTTTCAATGTGAAATGGACTACATGATTTTAAATGATGAAAATAATTGCATTAAAAAAGGAATCTTACGTAAACAAAAAGTTTCAATGCATCTTGCTTTTAAACTATTCATTGGATGATGTTTAATTTTGACATTATTATGACATAATTTTTGAGTTCACATTTTTCATTCTATCTATGTGACAAATGTAGTGTTATCAATTCAGAAGTTCATTATGAGTCCATTAAAAAAAATAAAATCATGTTTTCAAATATGATTTTCACTAAAGTCTATTAGAACATGGATAATTGAAATTTTGATAATTTTAATGTTGAATATGACTTTACATTTTAAGTTCATCTATTATCCAAAACAAATATGATTATGATTGTCCAAATAATCCTTTGAACTATGTTTTCACCTAGTAAGACATTACACCCTATATTCCAACTTAAAAGAATGCGTTTCAAACCATCTTGAACAATTAAAACATGAATGTTACGTATAACCATTTTTTAGAGTAATTGTCGTGGGGATGCACATATGAGGTTTCAATTCAATTAAAACTCCCTTGCCAACCCCAACGTGACATGATGTTAAATTTTTCTTCTAGAAGTTTGTAGGATGTGCACAACAAAATAATTGGGAATTTGTTTTGTGTTGTTGTCAACTTTGTATTACAATGTTGCACAAAATAATGACAATTCCAAATTTATGAAAGATTCAATAACAATAATACATGGATGCAAAATGTGACAAAAATTAATTAAAGATATTCAAAGGATATCATAATTTGAAGGTGAAAAGAAAAGCTTGTAAAAATTGGTTACAAAGGAAATAGATTGTGGAAAGCCAAAAATGGCACAATGATGGGTTCAAGGGATGTGCACACATTTTCCATTTTAAGATAATGAAGAGAGACAATAGCACACTTACACTCTTCAAAAGTAAAACCCACAAAACCAAATTGTTTTAGCTAGTAGAAAACATGGATGTAGTCACTTTGGAAATTGGTTCATCATGAAAGCAACCTAATGTGATACGATTTAATTTGTTTTCAAACCACTTCATTTTGAATTGGACAATTACATCAAATCCAACCATGAAGCCTAATTGATGATATAAATGCAAAATGAGAGGAACAAAAGTTTTGTAAGGTGTGAAGCTTGGCCAATGGTAGGGAAAATCACATTGATTTTAAGGGTTAAAGATTTAAAGTTACAAGGTAAAAGGTTGAATTCCTTTTGTAAAGAGAAAGGGTCATCATTTTAGTAGAAATAAATCAATTTTTTTTGCTACATTGTTTTGTATCTTGTTTTTCCACCATTTGTGGTTTGGCATTTGTCAATTTGTCAATTTTTCTTTAAAAAACAAAAAGCTTTCAAACTTTTGAACCTTTTTCTTCCCTTATTTTGTAAGCCCTTTTGAAACCAAACATTTATTGTAATACTTGGGTCAATTCAACATTAATTTTATTACATGTTGAAATTTCCCAAAGAAATTTTAAATTGTTTTGAAAAGAAAAGAAAATTGTTGATGGATATTTGAAAATATATCATTTGTCAAAATGGAATCCTCACAATTAATTGATTATTTGAAATTACTTGGAAAAAACCAAGGATATTTGAAATGTGGTTAAAGTAATACAATAGTAAGTTTATTATAATGTAAAATTATTGACATTTTTGAGGGAATGCAAGAGTGTTTTTTTTAATTCATTTCAAAAAGCTTGAAAAAAATTGAAACATTATTAAATTGATTTTTTGTTCAGTTTAAAGATAATCATTTCAATGTGCAACTAAGAATATAATACATTAATGACCTCATATAAAAATATAAAAAAACCTAATTTTGTGGTGCAACTAAACCTCATAATTTTTTTTTAACATTACCTTTTCAAAATGACAATAAAATATTATATTATATGTAAGGTAAAACCCTAGAGTGGGATCATTCCCAAAATAAGGAGCCAAAGACAAGGTGATAGTCAAGCTTAGCCCTACATTTTGAAAATGCCCTAATCCATGTGTTTCTAAGACACAAGGTGAATGCTATCACAAACTTAAACATACACACATCATGAAACATAGTAGTGGGATTGTTCTTACTTCTTACACCTATTCAAGTGTGCTAGGGAAATTATGCTTGCCTATAAGATTATTCCATAAATTTATTAGATTTAAAAATAGTTGTAAGATTTATTTTAAGGAGGGTTATTCATGGATATAAGGAGCTTTCCAAATACATAATTCTTTTCAAGTGTTATATGAAATAATTAAAAAATGGTTTTTCTTTTTTGCAATGAATGTGGAAGGTGGCATCATGCTTCATCCTTAGTAACTTTTTTGTTTAAACACATGAGGCGCGAATTCTCTTTCTCAAATGAATCACAATTGTTTAAAATTTTACCATACCTTAATGTTGGGCAAGGAATTTAAAAGGGATGGTTCCAAAAGCTCATGTCTTGAGTGACCTTCAAGTGGCCCAAATAAAATTTATATGTCAATGCATAAGGTGCCTCCTCTCTTTTCTCAAATGAATCATAGTTGTGTCAAAATTTCAAATCATTAAGCACGGTAATGATCAATGTTTCTTCCAATAATTTTTTTGATGCAATCAATATGACAATCATCCTTAAGAACATGAATGACATACCTAGGAAGATTTAACCAAATCTAATTATAAATCAAATGTGTTTAAAACTTTGCATTGCTATCAACCACCATCAATTGATGAAAAAAACAAATTCATTTTGTGAAAATTAAGTTCTATTTGAATGAAGATATTGAATTGCATTACATGCAACTTGAATTGAATTCAAATTCGATAAAAAGAAAATGACATACAAATTGGTACAAAAGATATTAAAAATTTGCTCATGACTACGATGTTGAAAAAAAACACACAAAAAGAAAAAACCTCTACGAAGAAAACAAAGATTTGAAAAAACATTTTCTTATTCCTTTTTGGGGGGTCATTTCTTGCCATTGAAACTCTCAAAATAAAAATTATAAATAATTTTCAAAAATTTTGGTTTTTAATTTTTCTTTTTGACAAAAAAAACATTTCCCCGAAAAGAAAAGAAAAGAAAAAAAAAGAAGGGAAGGTTGGTTAACAACTAAGGATTTTGAGAGGGGTGGGTTTTGGGGATTTGGGAAGGGAGAAGGGGGGGGGGGGGGGAGGAAGGGGGAGAGGACCCACACAAACTTAGCTCCCACATTACATGGTAGGTATTGTGGGAGCCTACATTCTTAAAAACAGGCCCAATTTGGATCCTCACCTTAACACATAATTGTGCTACCCAAAGTAATGTGCTTTTAAACAAGGAACACTTAAAAGAGGGCAATCACACTGTACACTTTGTAAATGTTATGTCATTTGTTAAGAAATACACAGAACACTTTTTTTAAGTCTTATGTAGTTCTGTTGTTTTTGTGTGTGTGTGGTGCCAACAATCTTGTGATTACATCTTTTGCGAATGGGATTCTTCTGGACCAGCTGGTGTCGCAGGTGTTTCATCACCAAGTTGAGATTGTGAGCTCCTCCTCCTCCTTCTTCTGCTACTGCCTGCTTGACTTATTTGCCTACTTTCTCTCTTAAAACTCTTTCCATGCTCTCTTACTTGCTTTCTTGTTGTCGTAGACTCTTGAAATATTTTTTTCTTTTTGGTTTTGGTTTTGGTCTTTTGTTTCATTGAAATTGAAGTTTTCTCCCTTGTTGTAAGAGGAGATTAGTAGAAAAAAGAAGAAGAAGAAGAAGGTGCTGATGGTGGTATTAAGGATTGGGGATTTGGTGTTGAGCTTCAACAGCAGTTTTCTCTCAGTTTGCTTTCTTTTGGAGACGGTGGGTGTGGATGTTGTGAAGAGGAAGTTGAGTTTGTGTGATTTGGTTTTGAGATGGTGATGGTTTTGGAGTTTTTTTTTGTTTTTTTTGTTTGAGGATCTACATCGCTTTTTGTTGTGTGCTGTGATAGCAAGCCATATCCTGGAGAAGAACCACCTAAAAAAGGGGGATTCGACTAGAGGTTCTTCCTCCGACTTCGGTGAGATGCAGTTGTGATCGGTCACAAGTTGTAGTCTCATCGTCATCGCGGATTTCATTCAATTCGTGAGTGGGGTGTTTTGTTTTTGATTCTTTTTTTGGGTAGATTCTTCGCCTGTTACAATTTCAGAGCTTGAAGAGGGAGAGATCATGCGGCTTTGTTTTTTCACCTAGTCCTTAGAGATTTAGGTCTCTTGAAGATGTGTTTCCAAGAATCTGGCAGGTGGTGTTGACATCTGTTTAAGAGTCCAGCAGCTCTTGTAGTTAGTTAGTTTGATAGATGATAGGATTTGGAGGCTACCCAACTCTCTGGTTTTGCTGCACACATGCGCAAAAAAAATGTAGAACATTGGGGTTGAGGACAATGATGTTTTTTTCACTTTTGGAAGCTATGTATGTACGTATGTATGTGTCTTCGGGTTTTGAGAGGTTTCCAGGAGAGTCTTCAGAATGATGAGAACTTGGTCTCAATCCTTAGCAGGTTCAGAGAAGGAGAGGAACAACAACAATAGAAGAAGAAGAAAGGCCGTGGAGTGTTGAGGGCAGGTGGAGTTGCCAAGAGAGCATGTATTGGCAGGGTCAGAGTGGGCAGATCTGGCAGTTGCACTTGAAGATTTGAAGGAAAAAAAAGAGAACTCAATGGCTGGGGGAAGAGGAAAGGAAGAATCTCAAGTTTGTTTTCAAGGCATAATACCTAGTTCATCATCATCACCTCTCCAGATGTGTCATCAACCAGGCCTGATTGATCTTGGGAGCGGGGACCTGAGTTTGCAGCTTGGATCATCTGCATCCTACTCTGCAACTTCATCATCCAGCAACTCACGAGGCTCTGCAGATCAATATGATGTTGACCCTGTTACTGATCTTAGTCCAGACGATCTTTCCTTCCTTCAGGATGGAGAGGTGCGAGCCATGTTCAAAAAGACCACAGTGAATGAAGCCTTGCTGAATCAGGCTGTTGACAGGCTTGGGGGTGGACGAAAGGGTATGAAGGGATTGATTGCCTACATCAAGTTGTGGATCAGGGAGAAGAGTAACTCAGAATTGTCCATGTGTCAGTGCATTGCGAGCCTTGGTGAACTGCAGACACCAGCTCTTCTTCAAGCATCATCATCTTCAGCTGTCCCAGATTACAATGTGAGCCCACATGGGCATAACACTACTCCTCCTGTATCCTTGGAACCACAAGTCACGAATGGATTGGAAGCTAACAACAGCAGTGGTTTGAATGGATTGGAAGCTAACAACAGCAGTGGTTTGAAGAGGCCGCTGGCTCCATTTGAGCCTCCTCTTCAGCATCCTCCACAAGCTGTCCATTTTCATCGTGATTCCAAGGTTTGCAGGACGTTTGGAGGTACACTGTTTGCAGAGGCAGCCATTGATTCTGGATTCAGTCTGAGGGAGACTGTCAGTTGTGCAGCAGGGGGAATGACAACATATTCTCCCACCATCTGTAATTCTGTGATGAATCTAATCAATCCACCAAATGATAGGTTGATGATCCATGACATGAATGTGCATCAACCAGTGGCTTCTTTGCAGACAGCAGGCTCAGGATTTGAACGCCATGCAGATGACAGTTTCAATTTGTCTCCAGCTGCCAGCAAGCGTGCAGCACGCAAGAATCGAATTGCACAACAGCGCCAATCATTGGCGGTTTCACGCAGTGTGAGTCAGGGTTCTATGTCTTCCTTGGGTTGTGGTTCATGGACAGGCTTACCAGGTGCAGGAGGGATTAGTGACAGACATCAGGCCAACTCTCCAATTCAGCCCAGGGCGCCTGTTAGAAATAAAGGCCAGGTACACCCTTGCTATCATGAATGTGGCTAAGATATGGCGTGAATAAGGTGCCGGAGGGGTCACACCAAGGACTGCATTTGACTGAATTGCATCCTACACATGCAAGAAGTACCATCATCCAGTTCCGTGCCCAGTTTTACTAGAGATGGTAACAACCTCCAGGCTATCTAACCATTCCCATGCTGTTGCGTCATGGTCCACGAAAGAAGGAATGCAGGATCTGTTGTGTATCGAGTTCTATTGCATGTGCGTAACAGGGATAGAATTCCACCTGATCCCCCTGTTTGTCAAAGCTGTAGCTTTTTGACTGTCGCTCCGATCCAAAGTGACACGAATCAGAACTAATTCACTATTTCTAAGATGACCCAGTGATGACAACCCTAGGTGTTCTAGTGGTGGAAAGCTTTGTAAACTTCAATAGCAAACTTTCTTTTTTAGGCTAAGGGACCAAGATGCCGTATGGGACTGTAGATGATCCCGACAGTCTGTAGTCAAGTGTTGCGTGTTATCTGTGTGGGCAGGTGTGGAAGACAGATTCTCTGCTTCTTTTGTTGCAAAAAGATTTACGACCCAGTGATGTTGGAAATCTAGGACGCATCATCTTACCCAAGGTTAGAGACTTCTTTTTTTTGCAGCAGTCTATCTGTTTTGATGGTTTAGTATTTGCATATATGGTTTCTCATTCTTTGTCAGTGTTACCTTTCAACATGTTATTGGAGTTCTCTCTGCAATCTCATAGATTTTGTTCTCATTTTGGCAGCTTGTTTTTGTGGTATAGAAGGAGTCTGAAGCTCATTTACCATGTCTCACGCTGAAAGAAGGGGTGTTAGTTTCCATGGAGGACTTCGATACTGGCATGACATGGACATTCAGATACAGGTAGGGGACTTGTCTTGGAGTATGTATATGTTTCCTGTAATAATTATGTCTATAGTACATGTTCAAATACCAGTCATGTATGCACACAAATTGTGTATATTTCGCTCAAATGGGAAAGTGGTCTACTCCATGCTTTGGTAGGGTTCTTGTTTGTCTCATATCAATCCCAATAGTATTTTGGGCTGGGACTGTGGTGTGATGCCATTTGGATCAGCTTATGGGAAGATCTTGAATGTTCAAGACTCTGGCACTTGAACAGCATCTTGACATCCCTGTGTTGAATGCTCATTCCCTTGGATTATGAATCCAGTTGACACATGTATAATGCCAATGTGACCTGTTGCAGATACTGGCCAAATAACAGGAGCCGTATGTACTTGTTGGAGAATACTGGTAAGTGTGAATTTTCTATTTTCTACTCTGCGCTATCCAATCATGGCTGAGTTCTCCATGTACAAGTTTGAAACTTCCATGGATTAAATTTTTGCCAGAGTATATCTGTTGATTCAGTTGTTGCAGCCTTTGTGCTGAGTCTACCATGTATGGACATTGTCGTTCTGAGTGAAGCTTGTGGGACTCTTAAAAACACATAGTGGGGAGAGTTTGTTGACTGTTTCCACAGCTTTTTCTATTCTAGCTTCTTATCAAGCACATGATGCGTACTGATTTACAGGAGAGTTTGTGAAAGCCCATGGTCTGGAAGAAGGAGATTTGTTAATCATTTACAGGCATCTACAACAAAAATTTGTAAGCAGCTCCTTGCCTCCATTGTTGTGAAAGTTTAGTTTAGGCTCTTTGTGTAGCTCTGCAGATTATTTGCATTGGATGGTTAAAGGTAGTTAAGTTGCTGCCCTCTGATTTGTGACTTTCTCTGATGATGCTTAATTAACATGAACAAGCTCTTTATGTGTCTGCCACAAGTCAATAGGTTTGCAAGGGCTAATCTGCAATTATCAATCTGTAAAGTTGATCTCATGTTGATTTCAGTGTCCAAAAGTGCCTCATATAGACTTACGGCTATGCAAAAGAGCTTTCTCTGATCAGCTAAATTATCTGCTGTAAAACAGACAGGTGTTGCAGATGTTGTAGCATACAGCTCTTGACTAGAGTCTCTCAACTGCCTAGTCTAAATAGACCCTTAAATGTCCCGTGTGCAGGTTATCAGAGGAAAAAAGAATGGTTGTTCAGAGGCTCCTTTTGTGCCAACTGGAGTTTGTCTGCCAAATGATACACACAGCTTGGCTAGAGTTCCCTCTGAGGGGGGAACCATGAAGGTGGAAGAAATACATGATGAAAGGCTCCATCTAAATGTCCCAGTGGATGACAGTAGTAAGATGGAGCCTTTGGATACATTTCTACAGGATGTAATGCAGGGGCTTCATAATGAACAATGTGGAGAAGGGCTGCAGCAGTTGGAGCGGTTTCCTAGCCTTGATCCTGATGTGTCTGTTGATGACATTTTAGGATTGGCATTTGCTGGAGGTGGTCCTTCTACAATCGTTCCAAAGATTGAGCCAGCAAGTTGACACTATATGGGTTGCTTGGAACTGAGCATTCTTTACCACATGTGCGCTCTGTGAATGTGTTTGTGTTGTGATCTTTTTCTTCTTGGATATGACTTACATTATTGTTTGGTCTACTGGCAGCACATCAGATAACTATATACTTAGCCAGCTGCCTATGAACCACCATCTTGATATTATCATGTGTTTATTTTGTGCTGCAATTTGGTGATCATAAATTTGTCAGGTTGATGTAATATGAATATTTTAGATCTGGGTTTTGGGCTTTCTGAGTTTGTTGTACAGGCAGTAAAGCTACAGTTGACCAGACCCAAGTTTCATGACTGAAGAAAAAATTCATGTTAATTTCCCATGTGGACACTATGCCATACTTGGGTGGTTGTTAAATGAGGTAAAGGTGTCCAAGGATTGTCAAAAACATATTTGAATTGCTCAGCTGAGGATCATAGAATACCATTGTTTCAATGCACTTTGTCACTGTTGCAGCAAATATGAGGATTTGCAGCATGCAAACTGAAAACTGCAGAATCAGCTGACAAATCAGGGAAGCCTGTACAAAGTAACAAGATGGAGGCATAAACTCCGAAGAATCTCAGATTCCAGCACAAGTAAAGTCACATTAGTAGTTATGAGGTCCTGACGAACTAAAATTCTAACTTTCAGTCTGCTCCCTCAGCCAGTGGGATTGTACTTTGCACAGTAACAGCACTTGCCATGCTGCACAAGATACAAAATTGTCCAATCAATAGATGCTCTTTGAAACCGCTTGAAGTGTGAAAAGGATAGCTCATCACAAACTCTGACACACTAAGATCTGCATTTGCTGTTGGGTTTGTGTGGTATACTTTGAAATCAATTGGACAAAGCCACTGCACTGCCAAGTCCAAATTCATGGGGAAGAGATAGGTCATATGGGTCTATGCTTCCATACATCCATTATAAATCTCTGGAACATTGAAGCAAAGTCCTGTTTAGATTGCAAAAAACATCAAACAAATCAAACAAATGAACTTACTTGAGGGTGTAGGCACCACCGGCCTTGACCTTTCCACAGTCTTTGCAGTTCCAGATCCCAACAGCCTTCCTCTTCACACCAAACTGCAGACATGCCAGACAATTCTCAGTTCCAATATTAGGGACAAATCAGCAACTCTGGAATCCTGGCATTGAGGAACTCTAACCTCTGCCCTACTAGCTGCAAAATTATCTAACCAGCCCTTCTCATACATTCACCAGTTTTCCAACTAGAAGGATCATCAACATGTCCCTCAAAGTCTATATTATGGCCATGAAACAGGAGGGAAGCAGAACCAAGAAGCTAAAACACTCTGAATGAAATGCATTACAATATAGTTTGACTATGCTGCCAGATCAAGACATTTTTGGACTGCAGGTTAGGAACTACCTTTCCACAAAACTCGCAGAAGTACTTGGAGTGCCGACTGACCCCCATCTTCTTAATCTGTTTCCTCAAACTGGCACTGTACCTCGTGCCTGATCCACAGAAGTTTGGTCATCATGAGAAAGGAAAACTCCACTCCAAGTTCATTCTCCTAGAGGCAACATTCCACATACCTTTCAAAAAGTTTGAGATAAGATTACAGCAAGTGACTTGCCAGAAGGCTACACGAAGACAAACAAGAAAGCCAGAAATGCAACCAGAAAGGCCCAACAGTAGTCAGCTCTCTGACTCACATACTAGGTACTTTTGAAACCCTTGCCATCTGTGTGATTTACCTTCAACAGTGTCTTCCAGTAAAAACCGCCTGATGATCATTCAATGAGGAAGCAGTACGCCTGATGATCATTCAACAAGAAAGCAGTGTTGTTGGCTGGCACCCAAAAGGATGCAATTTTTTTCTTTGTTTTGGATCAAATGGTATCTCACTCGTACTGCTCACCACTTCCGAAATTCATTGCCACAACAAATGGAGTGTTACGATAAATTGCAGAACTCTGTTATTTGTGCACTCTTCAATTGAAAACTGTTGAACAAATATATTAACACAAAGATCATGGAAGAAGAGTCCTCTGAAGAAAATGTCCACAGTTGATCAATTTTTTCACTGCCAATATTATCCTAGTTTAACATAGTATCATAGCATTCCTTTGTTTTCTAGATTCATGACTCAAGCTCTCAGGTATCTAGACACTAGATTGTCACTTGCATTGTGAGTAGCGCAACTTACTCAATCATGCGTTAAGAGAGGATATAAGTCATTTATGAAGCTACAAAGCTTGAAGGTAGTTTAAACTACACTCTATGGAATTTTTGCATCAAGCATGTTATTAGGATTGAAAAGACTTTGGGACTTGGTAGCTAACAATGACGATAATAGTGGAAAAAGCCCCAATGGAGTTTCAACAACAACATTTGCATCAAGTGGGGTTGGATTGCTACATGCGATAACAATAACATGACTTTCAACAATTGTTGGTTGTGGTGCATCTACATCAAAGGGGGGTGGAGCACCACCAGTGGTGGCAACAACATGACCTTTGACAGTTGCTAGCAATGGTGTGGTAGTTGCAACAAGTGGTAGTGTGCCAATTGGACCTTTAGTGGCTACGACTAGAATCCCTAACAACACTTTTGAATCTCAACAAAAGAAGAGTAAGGTGCTAGCCATACTCATCATGCCCCGTGAAACACAATGTTGTTCCATGTATCCTTGACATGGAAGACCAAAAGTTATGCTAGTCTTTCCTATGTTCCTATTTTCAAAAGCCTTGGGTCTTACTCATAGTCAATTTGATGACAACTTCATGTATTTCAAGATAGATCTTGATGGAAACATGTTGATCATTTTGTTGTATGTAGATGATCTTTTACTTGTTGGTGATCATAAAGATGATGTCGAAAGGATCAAGTGCATTGCACTAATGGAATCTTTTGAGATGGCAGGTTTTGAGACGACCAATCTAGCAAGACTCAAATTATTCCCATGACATCTTTGACGACGGGGTGAGCATCCCCCAAAATACACTAGAAGAAATTGGGTGGTTCTTTATAATATGGGAGAAGCTTCTATCCATAAATGTTGCACAAACTTCATCATCATGCATTTGCATCCTTGGTGGGGTTAGGTCAGTTCACAAAATTTAGTGTGACGTCCTGCCTCCTAGTGTTCTAGGTTTGGAAGAGGCTCGGCAGAGCATGCGCTTGCCTCCTCTCTAATGAAACACTGCAGCCACGATTTTCTCTCTCTCTTTGTTCGGGCACATGATTCGTCGCGGCGTCTTGTGACGTTTCCTGCGATTCAGCCATCGTCTCCGTCGCAGCAGCAGCTATGGTACGTTTTTCTGTCTTCTTGCCTTCTCAACTCTCCTATTTTCTTGTTCTTTTATCTTTTCCTTTTTCCCCGTCTTATTTCCTCATTCCTTCTTTCTTTCGATGATGGTATTTGTCCCTTTCTCGGTTGTTCAAGCTTTTTGATATAGTGGAACACTGTTAAAACCGAGACCAGTCTCGTCGAGGGTTTCAAATGCAATCACATACCTAGTATGCAGTTCTCAAGCTGTTGATGCCGAGTCAGAGAGCTGACTACTGTTGGCCCTGTCTGGTTGCATGGCAGACGAAACGCACCAAAAAAGCTGGAATTGTTGGCAAATATGGTGATTTCCATTCTGAGGCTTCTTTCTTGTTTGTTTTAGTGTAGACTTCTGGCAAGTCACGAACTTATCTCGAACTTTTCGAAAGGTATGTGGAATGTTGCCTCTAGGGGAATGAACTTGGAGCGGAGTTTTCCTTTCTCATGTTGAGCAAACTTCTGTGGATCAGGCACTAGGTACGGTGCCAGTTTGAGGAAACAGATTAAGAAGATGGAGGTCAGTCAGCACTCCAAGTACTTCTGCGAGTTTTGTGGAAAGGTAGTTCCTAACCTGCAGTCCAAAAATGTCTTGATCTGGCAGCATAGTCCAACTATAGTGAATGCATTTCATTCAGAGTGTTTTAGCTTCTTGGTTCTGCTTGCCTCCTGTTTCATGGCCATAATATAGACTTTGAGGCACATGTTGATGATCCTTCTAGTTGGAAAACTGGTGAATGTATGAGAAGGGCTGGTTAGATAATTTTGCAGCTAGTAGGGCAGAGGTTAGAGTTCTTCAATGCCAGGATTCCAGAGTTGCTGATTTGTCTCTAGTATTGGAACTGAGAATTGTCTGGCGTGTCTGCAGTTTGGTGTGAAGAGGAAGGCTGTTGGGATCTGGAACTGCAAAGACTGTGGAAAGGTCAAGGCTGGTGGTGCCTACACCCTCAAGTAAGTTCATTTGTTTGATTTGTTTGATGTTTTTTGCAATCTAAACATGACTTTGCTTCAATTTTCCAGAGATTTATAATGGATGTATGGAAGCATAGATCTATTTGACCTATTCAGAATATCATATCTCTCCCACTTGCATTTGGACTTGGCAGTTCAGTGGCTTTGTCCAATTGCTTTCAAAGCAAGCCTCAAAGCACAATACCAAAGGAAAATGTGGGTCTTAGTGTGTCAAAGTTTGTGGCTATCCTATTCACATCAACCAGTTCCAAAGAGCATCTATTGATTGGAAATTTTTGTATCATGTGCAGCACGGCAAGTGCTGTTACAGTGCGAAGTACAATCCGCCGGCTGAGGGAGCAGACTGAAAGTTAGAATGTTAGTTTGTGAGCACCTCATAAGTAGTAATGTGACTTTTGTTCTGCAAGTTGGCTGGAATTGAGATTCTACTGAGTATAGGTCCTCCTCTTGTTAGTTTTCATGGGCTTTCATACTTTGTGGGCATTCTTCTGCAGTTGTCAGTTTTCATGCTGCAAATCCTCAACTTTGTTGTAACAATGACTAAGCTGATCAAAACAATGGTATTCTATGGTCTCAGAATCTCAATTCAATCAGCAGTGCCTCATTGAGTAGAGATTGAGGATTGTCATCTGGAGCCTGGTTGCACTGATCACATTTATACATGTCTTTGTTGACTGCATTGCAAGAGAACCCAACCAAGGAGAGTCATCAAGACCACAGAGACACCACTGAAATCCTGATATTTACTGTCATGACAGTCCGTGCTGTGAGTCATAATTTTCATTCAAAAAACAGAGACCATACTTCTTCAAAGATAGCATTCTCCTCCTACTCAATTGAACTCTAGAATATCTCAATTTTCATTTTCTTCAATCAGGTTTGGACTCCAGCTGCACTGCAACAATTTTCTACGTGAAGGTATCCAAGTACCCATTACCAGGCTGAACAACAGTGTGATCCAGGTTTCACAGGCCTCCAGGTTTGGACAAGATAAAAACTGAGAATCTCCTTAGAGAAGAACAATGCAGATGTGTGTTTTGAATGGTAATGGAGGGATAGCTAGGTGCACAACATAGATTTCTTCTCTGCTTTTTTGCTGCCTGTAGGCACTCTGCATCCAGAGGGCATAAACGTATCTCCGAAGTATCATCAAAGCTGGATTCCAAGTCCCTAAAGCCACCAAGACGTGTGAAAAACTCATCACCAAGATGGGTGAAAAATTGACCACAACATGAGTTCATCCTTTGATTTGTAGCTGAAAGTGAAAATTTGTGCCATTGTAAATAATTCTGTAAGAACGGTAGTTGCAACAAGAATGACCCATTACAATTGTTCTGTCACCAAGACAACTGGCTTTGGTGCTCAAGGCTAGTTGCCACAGGTGGGACCTCTGAAAGATGCTGCCCATAAACACAAATAACTGCTGTGGATACCACCTTGTCCCTGACAACACCACAGCCCCCATGATGCGAGTCATTGGAAACATGCAACAAATCATTATGAATCATGGTGAGAGTGGTATATGACCAGCATATTCAATGCAAACAATGTACTCAGTGCCATATGTGAAAAAGAAATTTCAACTAAATGGAATCAAACTCAATATAATCGACAGTATTAAAAGGCTACAAAGTAGACTGATAGAAATGGCAAATCACTTGCACTTGAGCACAACACAATGCATGCCACCAAAATTCTTGATCTTGTAATGTCCAACTGGAATGCAGAGTAAATACTTGTCAGAGCAACAGATGGAGCCATCGGAAACACTGGAAGGCATCAAACAAACCATGGAATCTGCATCACTAACATCCAAGCTAAAGGAACCTGCCAGCCACATCACACTGCAGACCTCAGAAGTAGCATGAATGCAATTTTTCAAATGGGGAGGTGTCTACATCAAGAGAGCACAACCTCCACAAGAAATCCAATGTCTGAGCATGAGGACACAGAACATGCCAATTTGGAAAAAACACAGATACACTACTGTAAGATGCAAAGAAAATCCAGTAGCCACAATAAGAACAAGCTTGGAAGATGCACTGAATGTGCTAGATGGGAATCAAGCTTCACAAGAGTGATCAAACCATGTTGAAGGATACTTGTGGATGATTATGTGGATATGGGGAATAGAGGAAACTAACGTGATTCCTATGAGAACCCCAGCCTGCATGCTGCTCAGACAAGGAACAGCTGATCTGTAACAACAAAGGGAACACTGCATTTCAACAAAAATTTGTGAAGGAAAATACTGAATCTTCAAGAATATTCTATTTGTTGAAATGAAAATTTCAAAGTTAATTGATTATTCAAGAGGACATGTGTCGAAGCTGTCAAGGTACTGGAAATCGATGTAGCAAAAATTATGAGAATATCAAACAATAATATTCTTAAGCTCTACACTCAACCTTTGGATCACACAAGTTGATACAAAAGTCGTTTCTCAAATCCTTCCATGAGGTCTTTGGAAGATACATAGAGAACTGCATAACACTACGCAACGCTCTGTTTGATGGAGCTCAAGGGGGGTCAAAATTAAAGAAGCCGTTCGAGTTTCTGGTACCCAGAGCATAAACAGGAGGATGCTGTAACACAACAAGACAGTTGTCCATATCCTCCCCTCTCTTCAAAGCTCGAAAGCTTTTCTTCAACCCTACGTTTCTAGTATGCCCCGGTGAGGGGTAGGGCAGAAGCTCTCAAAACCGATCGTGTCACTCATACTTGCGAATCCCAAGTCATTCGCATTTTGACGAGTACTCATCTGCAATGTTGGAAGAAAATGATTCCTTCTCATAACTCTTCTAAAAGCAAACACTGGAGAAGACCTTTTTAAAATCCTATTGTGACAAATTGAGGAGCAGATGTTGGTATGTGCGCTAATGAGATTGGTGGGTAACCCTAAACATTGGATTTCGGTGAGAGCAAACCGGTACAGTAGATTTCAATAGCAAAAAGAGTTCATGCTAATCACAGCATTCTTTCATCCTTACAACAACCATCATCAACAAAGTCCATAGCTCCCATAGTTGAGTGGGTTTTCTGGGATGCAGGCAAGGACATTTCAACTTTGGGAACTTGGGGAAGGAGACTCAAACTCCCGAATATCTAATTTTTCAATCAGACCATTCTCCAAAACCCAGAATGTGAACCAGAATTCCAACTGTTTTGGAACCCTCCCTGCAAACCCATCCTGATGCAGAGATTGGGAATTGGATCTGAAGACAAGGGGAAGGAGAGAGAGGGACATTTAGGGTTTAGGGTTGTGTCTCTCTCCTTGACATGCTTGCAAATGCTTCATGGCATTGCAATGAGCAAAGATAAAGAATCCAATTGGACCCAATAGAGAGATATTTCAAACAAGAATGTGGCAGCAGATTACAGACAACTTGCAAGACAACTTTTACATTGTGCCCATGTAGTGGAAACCTCGTGGATATAATAAACTTCATTCCTTTGCAAACCAACTTTCAACAATGTATGAGATAGCATTTGCATGATGATGCATTCCTGCCACACTAGAGGAACTGCAGACAGACTTTTCCATTTTGTAGTTTGCATGCCATCACCACCAGCTTGAGAGAAGAACCCACATGACACTTCTTGCTCTGCAAAAAGAATCAGTTGAAGTGACAAAATTGAGCAAGAAAGCATATGGGGGAAGAAAAGATACCACCTATTGTTATGAAAAGAATGGAAATGTCACAGTTCTGAAAAGGCAATAATAAATGGGTAATCAACAACACTCACCTAGAAGGTTTAACAACCATGTTCTTGTTGTGACATTGAAGCCATAAATCAATTGTCACACTGCTGCCAGCCTACAACAAGATCATGAGTTCATAACTAGAAAGAAGGCGGGGAGGGGGATGAGACCCAAAGTTGAAAAAGTCTCAGGAATTTGAAGAACTGACAGCTATATTCTGAGTCTCTTCTGGACAATGGCACAACAGTAACCAACAACAGCAAGCAAGCATGAGGAACTGTACTCAAAGTAAAATTTTTAAAACGAAGAATCCACTGCAGACAAGTCTGTTATGATCATCCTTTCACTCTTCTACAAAAAATATCAAATTGAGAGATCATATCTGAAGATAAAGGCACCCACCTTGAGTGTGATTTCCCACAATAGAAAGTGATGTGAAAGTAGAGTTTCCTCTTTCCAGACCTGAAGAGAAAGTAGGAACAGAAAAAAATGAGGAAGATTTTAACCAAGCAAACTAGAAATGAATCCACCACAGTCAAAGTGTAAAATTCTGATCTTTTCAGATTGACTATGATCTGTCCCTCTTAACACAAGCATCCACAGTATCAAAAGGGATATATAGTACATACCCATTTTACAAGTCTGAAGAAGATCAGCGTCACCTTGAAATCTATTTGTCCTGCTACCCAGTCTGAAACAAGAGGTATATGTAAAACCTATGAGAGGCCAGTTGGACCCCCCTGTGACCAGATTGTCTTTGCCTGCAAGACAAGCCAAAATATTGAAAAAAAGAATGAAAACTTGATCTTGGGAGAAGAGAGCTGGATGATGTGGTTCTTCACATTGACACCTATGTCCTACTAACTTCAAATTGAATTCTTGAGCACAAACCTGAGCAATGATGACCAAAATGTGTTGTATATGAGTTGAAATCTGTCATGTACACCTTGGACCATTCTGCATTCAGCTGCTGCTTATCCCTGACGAATTTTCCAGATTGATTGATTCCTCATAGAAAGGAACATCAACGGATGCGAGACAGGCAGTTGAGACCACCACAGACATCTTTCGGTTTAATCTTGGTGGTCTCAGGAGCACCAAAAACATTCCAAAACCGTAGAGTCTCATCCCCTGCTGCTGAGGCCACAGTGTATCCATCTGGGCTCTGCAACATGCAGAAATAAAAAGAGTAGAAGTGTACTACTGTCAGTTTATTTGTGAAGAAAAACTATTCCAAATTTCTATGAATCACAATTCCCCAACACAATGTTTTTTCTCTTGCAAAATGTTCATTTCATAACCGATAAACTGCATGAAATGACACAGACTGCAATTCAGAGACCATGGACACATTAGTGCCAGAGGAAAATTGAAGTCTCAGGTGGCAAATGCATGTCAGCTCAGCTTCAGAGGTAGACATGCACAAATGAGCCTGGTCAAAATATGACTGGAAATCATACATACCTGCGCAAGGTGAAGCACCCTTGATGTATGGCCAGTGAGTTCAGCCATCTTCACCATAGATGGGTACTTCCACAGGCATAGCTGATTTTGGCTGAATCCATGTGAGCTCAAAATCTCTCGCTCATGCCTACTCCATTGCAGAGCACAAACCTGCATTTTTTGTTCTCAGTCATACATCAGACCTTGAAGAATACCTACATACATCAAATATAATCAAAAAAATACTATGCAAAGGTGACAAGGTAGAAGTCGCAGTCTTTTGAGGGTGGTTAAGTGAAGAATTTGTACTTGTGACTTAGTGTCAATACTATTGACACAAGCACCAGTATGTGTATTCCAAAACTTGATGCAGCGGTCAGCAGTGCCACCACCAGAGGCAAGCAAGTTGCTTTGGAATGGGCACCATGCCAAAGCTTTCACAGCTGCTTGGTGGTCATCAAAGCGGTGGAGGTACGGGCTAGGTCCATGAATTGACCCTCCTGCTCCTGCTGCTGCATCCCAGATATGGACCAGGTTGTCATTTCCACCACTTGCTAGTTGTTGACCTGTTGGTGACCATTTCAGCCCGCATATCTCCTGCTCATGTGCCTCCAATCTTTCCGTTATGTGGTCTCGTATCCTCACTGCATGACTATTCCAAATCCAGGTCAGGGCTAACAGAGGATCAAGTTTGATGGGGAATTACTTAGGGAGACTTAGTTTTCGAGCCTTTCAAATGCTCAAATTTTGGTAAAGGTTTTTTTCCAGCAAGGTTTCACAAATTCATACCATCATTGTTGAGAATGAGATTGTCACGTCCGCCAGTGGTAAGAATTGGCCCATTCCAAGCCAGACTTCCCACACGAGCACTGTGACCTTTCAATGATCTCAACTGCAAAATGACAAGTTCATCATTAGACTCATCCGACTTGATGCATCCTGCAGCAACCAAGCTCTCAAGTACAGGTTTACAGTTTTAAAACAGCAAGCAAATCCTGGAACCCTGATTCCAGATCTGCTGCATGATAGATACATCATCAATGAAGGGTTGAAAAACAATAAGAATACCTGACGTAGTGACTGTGAATCCCATAATTGAACAACTGAATTGTTCAATCCAACTGCGAGGTATTTCCCATCAGATGCCCAGGAAACACTTGTGACTGGACCCTCTTCGTCAACCACCAAAAGTTCCTCAATCGAACTTGTTGTTGCATCCCAGAGATACACAGTATTGCCAAGAGCAACAGCTAACACATTGTTGGCACTCCAGTCAAGCAAATTCAAGTAGTAGTCATCGAGAAGATCAGGTGCATCTAAAGTGCGCTCAGCCGTTTGTGGAATATGTCGGAAGACTTTTCTAGGCTTCATCTGTCCTGTTGCCACATTCTGGGTGTACAGAAGCTTCCTGCTGTCATTCTCAAAACCAGCTGGTGGCTTGCTCTTGAAAGCAAGAATGCGGCTCTTTCTCTGTCCATTATCAGCTTGTAGCAGATTTTCCGCAAGCTGCTTCTTGTATTCTTCCTGTAATCAGCGCACAAGTGTGATGACACGTAGTAGCGATCAGAAACAATTGAGCTCACTCTTCTTCTTCATCTAGAAGATTTGAAAGAATTAGGGATTGGAGGGGAAAACTACAGGATCGCGCAGCTCCACTGGTCCATGAAGCTTTCTTCAGCAGAATGATTCAGAAAAAAACATCAGCTGCTGACAGACAACGGTACACATTGGAGAGAAGTAGTACCCATTTGTTTCAGAAGCTGGCTGGTTGGGTATGTGTAAAAGAAAGAATGAGTTCATTGGAAAAACATAGAATACCAATTTTGTTAGAAAAAGAAAGAGGAACAACTACATACATAGTTTCAACATTCATTCTTCAGGAAAATATTTTCAGAGCTTTCACCTCAGAAGGAGAATGGACAGAAGAATCAACAGAGCAGTTGTTCTCCTTGGCCCCAAGCATGTAGTTTGCGATGTTAAAATCCATTGCACTGCGATCAGTGATAAATCGATCACTCTGCCATCATGCACACGAAACCCTTGAAAACCATTGAAACCCTATTTTGCAGTCTCACGTAAGAAGAATAAGAATTCCAACCACGTAGATACACACATATTCCTTTCATCACCAATTAGCAATGTCTTGAACTACTGCGAAGCAGAAAGCAAAGATCTCTAGATTTCCTTTCTCCCAGGGAAGCAAAAAACACTGTTGAAGAATCCAGATACAGAATTCCCCCTAAACCCTAAATTTAGGGTTTTGGCCATCCACCTGTCTGCCAGAATTTTTGGCCTTGGGTGTTTTTCTAGAAGGCGCCTCTGGAGAAGACGCTTGGTCTCTGAGACGACACCAACCCCATGAACGATCCTTGCACCCACTTTTGGATGGAGTCACACACACCAGCTTCGCCATACCACCTGCAACCAAAAAAACACAACCCACACACAGCACCCAAAAAAAAAACCCCCAAAACCAAACAAACAAATTCCGCCTACGATTTCAACAACAGTATAAAAATCAACAAAAAAAACCTCTAAGCCATGAACTTGAAATTCGGACACCTAAACAGAATCAAACAAGACAATTTCTCAACAAACCGGCAAAAAAGAAAACAAAACACAACCATCTGAGGATCTACAAAGAACCATACATACATACATACGCATAACAAACTTATAGGCTTAGAGAGCTTAGTAAAGTAAGAAAGTAAGTAAGAGAGCTTATTGGGCTGTTCATGTTTTTTTTTGGCCTGGTAGTCAAGAATCCTGTCCTACACAGGCCAAAAAAAACCAAATGCCCTTCAAGAAATCGATCGCTGGCCGTCTGTCTGTTGTTGCGCTTCCAATACGATCCAAGATCTTCTTAATGTTGTTCCTTCTTGTGCAATTTTTGCAATTAATTCTCGAGGAGGAAGTCCAGAAAGAAAGCAGCCTGGATAAACAATTTCTCGAACATTTGTGAGCACGATGAGGAGGGGGAGAAGAGATTGTCGCGGAGCTCCCGCCACACAAATTCGTAGCAAAATTTTGTCGTGACCGTTGTGCACCCTGCACGCCAACGGTCGAAAAACTTTCTTACCTACCTACCTACCTACCGACCGACCGCATTTGTGACTAGGTAGGTAGGTAGGTAGGTAGGGACCTACTGATGAGAGTCTGTTACAACCGGATTTTTTTCCTAATTATTATTTTTAATTTAATTTTTACTGGTCCAAATTTCAAATTTAAAGTGATCCTGATGATGTTGGGAAGGTGGGGAGAAGTTTTTTTTTTTTTTTTTTTGGGAAATCTCCCCAAAAAGCGACATTAAAAATTCAAAATTCAAAAATTAATTGATTTTGGAGGTTTTCATTTTGCCAGATGTCAGAATTTTAAAAAATAAAAATCGCCAAATTTCTATATTGGGTTTTGAGTGTGTAGAGACAAACATATATAGAAAGATGATTACAGTTTTGTATTTCATATCTGGTTTGATAGCCAGATTTGGCTAAAACGTTCCTGACGACGATAGCCAATTTTTCTACATCTTCTTCCTATGGATGTATTGCCACTTCGGATGCAAACAAAAATTCTTTAAAAAAAAAAAGTGATGCAGGTGGCACAGTGATTTTATATTTTTATTTTTGAATAATTATTTTTAAATGTAATTAAAATTTTAACCCTCCCTATAGTAGCCTACCTTTATGATTCCGGCAATAATTAAATTATTTTTCAGTAAATGCTGATTTTGTTTTCAAAATTAGTGCCAAAAGTTTTAGAAATTTTATTGTTATTGTTGGAGTAAAAATTTGAAAAAAAATAAAATTATATATATAATATTTTTTTTTGTGATGATATAAACCCTAAATCAAGGTTTTTTTTAAGGGTTTTTGTTTGTGGCTAAGGTGGCAATCATTCATTGGAAGATGCAGCAAAATGTTGATCATTTCATGAAGATTTAGCCAAGATTTGGGTATTAACAAAAAAATAAAGTATAAATCTTTCATTATCTTTTCAATATGTTTGGCTACACAATGAAAACCACACATATGAATCTAGTGACTTTTACTCTTCTTTTTTTCCCCTCACTTCTAGTGATTAAAACAACCCCAAAATCACTTTTTTTAATTTTTATGTTAATTCTAGTGATATATCGCCAATTAAAAAAAAGGGTGACCTAAATTTTAATTGGTGATCATCAATAAATAACTAGAGGGAGCCAAAAATGGCAATTGTTTAGTCATCATCTTAAAAGTTTCTTTCTATTAGCTTTTTGTTGTAGTGGTCATGGTTGCACATGACATTATTTTATGCTCATGTCAATCATGTTTGACATAAATTAATTTTAAAATGAGTTGTTGAAATTTTTGAAAAATTCCAAGGAGAAAATTGTGGAAATTGTATTTTTTAAAATCACATTAACTAATTTTGTTGAAAAATCAAAGTTCAATATGATTAGCCATGTTGTTTATTTGTTTTTCAATGGATATTGCTAACCACACTTCAATGGTTAAAAACCTCTAACTTGTGCATTGACCAATGATTTATAAGCCAAAATGTTTTTTAGTTTTCAAGCGACTTCAACTCATGTTTCATGTTTTCAAAATATGGGTAAAATTTTTGTCACATGAATTATTCCCATGTTTTTTTAAATTTGACTAATGGTGAATACTTGCATGATCCAATAGAATGAATTTAGGTGATGATGTCAATTAAAGATTTTGATGAAATATAATTGGAATTCCTACCAATTTCTACAAAACAAATAATGGATTAAATACTTGTTTGATATGTGTTGACAATCATGGATAGAGGAATGTCGTAAGCTTTCATCAAACTAGGTGATCAATTTTCTAAAATCTAATTCCCGATTTGGAAGAAGTTTATGACATGTTGTAATTACATGTTTCTTCTAGTTCCAATTGAATTTTATTTCCAAGGATTTCCATGTCCACTGAATGGCAACTTTGAATTCTCCAAACAATTTCAGCGCATGAACATATATTACATCAAGAATTATTAGTTGAATAATGTGTGCACTTATTAATTCTCTTACAACTCTCATTGTCATAAGTAGATCACACAATTTCTTGTCCAACTCAACATGGGAAGAAGTTGAACACATTCATGTGTAAATTGATAATGTTTTTGAACATTAGGTGCCAATATTTAAACTTCAAAACCTTATTTTGAATGAACTAGTACCCAAAAAGAACGGTTTTTTAAGTCTATCAAACATCCCTTGGGTTGATGTAAACCTCCTATGTACAAAACAATCTTTTCATTATACAAAAATATTGATTACAAAGTCATGGGATGTTTCATGCAATTTCAAATACATACATTTATTACAACAATTATCTTAATTGGTTGGAGCAAATTAAGGTGAAAGACACATGCAATAATCACCCCTTCAATTTGTAATACACATTTGATGAAGCTTCTTATTTACATTAATCCAATTTAAACCAAATTCAAATTAACAACAAAATCTTGAAATGTCCTCTTCCAACACACAAAAATCATCTCTAGGTAGGTTTGGAAGGTAGTTTACTTGTGTGTCAACTTTAAATAATGCAATGTTGCAAAAATGTTATTATGTTGTTTCATTTGCTACTACAATGACATGTGATTTGTGCATAAAGTTGAAACAATTTTCATACAATCCTCTTTATCCTCTTTTTGAACTTTTTGGCAACTTCATACATTGTGGTGTTGGAGGAACCAAAAGATCAATACCAAGTGTCATTAGAGGCAACATCATTTTATGAAGCATTTCAATTTAATTCTTTTGATTCAATAACTAACCATGTGAATAGGTGTAGCAAAACACTTCATTATTACTTGGTTGTTAAAAAAAATTTGAAACAAAATTTGCAACTCCAATTGCTTGTCTTCCATTCTTATTGACTTCATAAAGCCCATTAAAAGAATATGTTTTAAAACCATGGTGCATACAAAATACTATCAACAAATCCACCACAAATTGTTTATAATTGCTAACCTATTATAAGTAACATTCTTATTCTTCTCTCTGACCACTATCAAAAGATTTCTCTCTCATTTTTTCCTTTTTTTTCTTGACAAATTTTTTTAGCAAAATTCATTTACATTTACATCTACACACAAATGAGATTATGTTTTAGTTTGTTCCACTATATTATGATCTAAATTTTTAATATCCACATATTTAAATCACCCTAGACTTAATTTAAATTGTATGTTCAAACATTCAATTTTAGCACTCTTTATTTGTTTGAATTTTTAGTTTTAGTTGAAAGCATGAGAAGTGATGATAGGAGTAAGGAAGGTGATTGTGAATGATTAAAAAAACATCATGCATGAAATGTTCAAATTTAGTTTTGAAAACACATCAACAAATATTTCATTGCCATGCCACATTTCAAATGGTTAGGACTAAGTTTAGGGCACTTACAAAGTCATTATAAATGATGGACCTTTAATTTGTTTCCACAAGGGGGAAAAAAAATTGAATTGTAAAATCAAAGTGAACAAGGTGTGCATTACAACCCAAGTAAGTGAACCACCAAGTTGTCACATCCAAGCCTTTATTAATTCTTTGTGTTGACTAATAAATTATCATTTCATTAATGTTACCTCTTTTGTTCTAAACCTATAATATAATTTACACCATACATTATATTAATTGAACCTATTAACAACAAATACCTATTATAATTCTCTTATGCATTTTTTTCTATTTTTTAAAATCATATTATTATTGCATACCTTATGTTACTTATATTGAAAATTTGAGAATAAATAATTATATTATAGAACTAATTCGAATCTAATTTTTATCCAACAATCCATATATGAAACCATATATTTTGATTCATTTGGTTTTTAAATACAAAAAATTGTGTCCCCCTAAACATCTACACCTACTTGCTCTCTTTAATAAGATTCATGATCAACAACATTCTATAAAACTTGAAGGAGTAGCAACAATGTTTTATAAAGACATAGATATGAAGATTTTTTTTCTACAAACAACCTATGCAAGTGCACAATGTAAACATCAACACCTTCAACAACATAACTTTTGCAAATGACAAAGAAAAAATGGAGCATGGTTGGGAAATCATAAGGTAAAATAAAGGGTTGTTAAATCATTGAAAGGATCTCTAAAGAATAGTGATTGTTGGAAGTTCATCAAACACAAAGTGACAAAAATTTATGAAGCATTATGTGTCAAAAAAAAAAAAAAAAAAAAAAAAAAAAACCCCTATTTTGCTTGCACAACTTAAATAAATTCACACTTTAGTGTCAAAACTAACCATCAATTGTAGCATGTGCACATGACATAATATGATGATAACATTCAAATTTCAAAAAACAACTAAAATTTGGTGATGTGCTTTGTTGAATGAACAAAGGCTTATGATTAGACTAATGATTTTTTTTTCAAAATTCATGCTTTAGTGAATATTGGGAACATTGGGAGCACTTGTCATGCAAATAATAAAATGGATTATTTACATAGGGACTTTGAATGAACAAGTGTGCTCCCATAAAAAGAGATAACAAGTATCATTTTTTTAATGATTCATAAGTCAATTTTCAATTCTCATAGCTATGTATTAGGTCAAACATAGAGTAAGGACATATACTTGTACACATAGGCACATTAAAACATGTAATATAATGTTAACTTGTTACGAAAAAAATTGCACAATCACAAATTCCCAATAGAAATATATTTTATTTATTGGCTCTACCTATAAGGGAGAGAGTACAATAATTTTCATTCAATCTCACATTTTGAAAAATGTTCATAAGGTTTTACTATGAATTGTGAATTCATTTTTTTGGAATTTCATGGAGCAATATTTATTTTAAATTGTTGTTGGTGTGAATTTGTCATAAGGGGCAACTTGGTAGAACAATTATCACAGGTTTTTATATAACTAATTAATTTTTTTTTCAATTTCTAACAAATGATTTTCAAAACTTGGTTATATCAAATCCTAAGTTAACATTTTCAATTTTAAAATTCATGCATGAAACTTCATTTGCCCAACAAATCATTGGGTGGTCAAAAGGCACCTAGCTTTTACGATGCCATGGTATGTCTTTGGATCAACTTGTATTCTATGATCAATGTTAGAGATCATATCACCTCCCAACTCAACTCATTCCCATCCAACATCCTTTCATTTTTGAAGGATAGTTCCCTTTTAGGTGGGTTTCATCCATCCAATGAGCTAGGGTTATAATTCTCATTCATTGCGGCTATGACTATTTTATAATCACTATAAGTAACATATTTTGTCAAGTTCTTCATGATATATGTCTTTTCCTCATGTTTACAACTAAAGCCCTTGTTGATCATCAAATGATATTCTCCTGACTCATGACTTACTAAGTGTGTTGTAACTTTATGCATGGGTTTAGAGCAATTTGATTAACTTGTAGTATAACCAAATCACTTTGTAGAAATCTTTTGAACTTGATCAGCTTCTAATTTAGTCTTTTTTGTGACATTACTATTCTTTAAATAATTGTCTCCCTTATAGATTCCTACTTAAGGGACCCCCCATACTTCGAGTTAGTCCAAAGAACCAAAAACATACATAACTTCTCCAAAAGTAAAATGATGAACACACCTAGAATGATAGCTATCACAAAATCCTAGGTGTCAAATGACGTGGCAACCATCTACTTAACACAACTTGACAAGCTAGAGATAGTCCAAACTTAGTACAATTAACATCACATCTTCATATTGTTAGATTTTAGGCCAAAAAACCATAAAAGATAACTAAAAGCCCATAACATGGCCATTTAAGTCAAAGGAATGTATCTACTTCCCTCCCACACAATTGCACCTTGATGCCACTCTCATCTCATCTCTCATTAGAATGTAGTTGTATCTTTGGACTTTTGTGATTTTTTTTGGCTGATTTTTAAAGAAAAATTCATTGCAAATGATGAACTTGTAGGCTACATCTCGATTACAGTCTTTGCACATGTCATGGAAGAAAACCATAGGAGCAATGTTGTGGAAGACTCCAAAGAAAATGATTTGGCAATTTACCAATTCTTGTGCATTTGTATCATGCACATTGAACCATGTACATGTTTGTTAAGGATTGTTGTAACACAATGCTCACGAACTAGTTCAGGTCAAATGCAAGATGGAAGTACATGGTCATGATAATAATTATGACTCAATCAATCAAGAAAAGAAGGACTGGCACAACGAGCAATTGGCATGGAAGAACATGAGCCTGGCTAGCTTTGAACAGTGTCATGAGAGCCTTCTCCAGGGCATGTCTGGAGTCCAATGAAAGGGTTTGGATCTGGAAAATCCAAAGCTAGCCAGGCTCATATTGCAGGAACCTTGTGCAGATGATCAGAAGTTGGAAGAACTAACCATGGCGCAAATGCCATAGAAGGTGCATGCATCCCCAGGATGAGCTTGGAATTCACATACGAAGGAAGCTTTCCAATGACCTCCACTGGAATCAGCTTTGACTTTTCTTCATCCAATTTTCTTTTGTTGGGCCACATACTGAGCACTGGTGGAGCTGCTGTAATTGGCTCCATAGTGGTGACCTGCACACTTGCACTTGGGGGGCTTTGGAGCCATGGGAGTGAAATTGAGTAATCTTTAAAGCAGCTAGCTATTCTTATGGTTTTAGCAGGATGGTGGATAGCCATGCTCATCACATCTAGGATTCTGCAGCTTAAGATCTGAATTGGAGACATACCTATCTCAAGAAGGTGCCAGCAAAACAGAGCATACCCACATTCCTGTTGCATTTGTCAAAATATTTGCAATGTCTACTGAAAGCAATTTGCCCACAATTTCAGAATGTTGCAGAATCATGGCAGGCAGCCCAAGAGACACCATATTGTGTAGACCTGAGGATTTTGTTGAAACACTCTCCAGGCAAGCATCATCCTCCATGTTCCTTCCTGGATGTGGCATCGATTGATGCCATCCCACCAATTATGGCCTTGAAATGTACTATCTGAAAACAAACTCCAGCCTAAGCTTGATTGCAAAATACACACATCCAGAATTGCAGACAAAACACCAAAAACATCTTCAAATTGGAGAGAGATTGAGGTTCTTCAGGGTCTCTCAAGAAACATAGAAAGCTTAACAGGAGAGAGGATCCGTGATGATGATGAGATTTCAACACACTCCCACATGAAATTGAAGAGGTCACTGTCAACTCCATGAAATGGGCAGTTCAGAATTGAGATTGAAGATGAAGACTTCTGAGCTCTCTAATCCTCCCTCAGATTTTTATGCTCAATGGGGGCCTTTTCTCAAAGCAAAAAATTCAGAACTAATCTGGAGCTTGCACTTCAAAGCAACAAATCTTAAGATGCTCAAGAATGCCAAGATTCCACACGATCCAGGTCTTATTCTCTGGATGGATACTGTTCTGGGTAGGTATCCTCAGGTGAAGAATACGATTTATTTCTGGAGCAAACCCTAAATCCATCCCTCTTTTGATCACGCGTTTTATGGGTTGCTTGCTGCGAAGAAAACGTGGGTGTGGGTCATATGCTCACTCGTGATCCTCATCAATCAGTCTGTTCTGATGCTAGATTTGCAAGGAGAGAGACGGGTCAGGAAGAAGAATCTGGGCAACGTCGTTGAGTTCTAGATTGGAAGATCTCCAACAACAGTAGGTTTCCCTTGTGCTGCCATTAGGATTTCCAGAATAAAAGAAGTTTGGCAAAACCCAGAAAGATAAGGGTGGTGGGGAGAATGGAAGATGGAGAGAATAATGGTGTTGGTGATTCCAATCACAAAGACATCATCAGTACACCAGCAGCAGCACCGTCTCTTGCTGAGGAGGTACTTATTTCAAGCCTTGTTCAGGGGAAAAACACTGTGTCTGTGATCTGTACCCCCTCTTCCCTTTTGTTGAGCATGATCCATTTGGGTTTTGGGTCATTTGTAGGAGGCAATTCTGAAGAAGAAATATGGTGGTCTGATGCCCAAGAAACCGCCACTCATTTCTAAGGTCAGTTCCATGCCCACCTAGTTGTTCTGGTTTCACATAGGTCCCTCTCTCTATCTATCTATCTATCCGGGGTGGGTCCAGTTGCAGAATGCATTGCTGTAAACTGTCTAGCTCTCTGAGCCTCTCCTCTATAGCTCCATTCTGTTTGATCAACAGGAAAAACAACATAAGAGAATAGCACAGAGAGCAGACTGCAATGCTATGATGCATGAGATCTTTTCTCCTATGTAGTTTTCTATTGTGAATTGTGTGTACTTGTGAGGACCTGAAAACTTGACGTAAGCTTAGGACACTCCAGGCCACCAATCTCTTTGCCAACACTCTTTCAACAACTTCTGATGAATGTCAATGACCATATTCTGCATACATCAGTATGGAAAGCTAGTGAAAATTTCTACCTATTGTATGTAACACATGTATGTCTGTACATCCTGATGGCTAATGTGAGAAGGTTTTTTTCTGTTTGTCATTCATCTCTTTCATATTTTTGTAATTGAAGGACAGTGTTTTTTCACACAAGTACCGAAATGCTGAAGTCAATTGGTCTTTATGTGGGTTTCCAGGATCATGAGCGTGCATTCTTTGATTCAGCAGACTGGGCACTGGGAAAGGTTTGCCTTCACTTTTCTGTGGACAGCATGTTCTCTCAGACTGCAGTGAATTCCTCATGTTAACTCGATAGCCTGGGTGATATGTTCACATGATGAACCATGCCCTTGGCACTTTTATGGGATGTTGTGGAGGTTTGTTAGATCTGTTCTCTAAAGATCTAATCCCATTTGATTGGATTTTGTACGCATAATGGATTTTGGTCAAACCTTCTGAAAGGTTGATATGGTATGGCAACATATTGTATACTTTTGAAGGAGGGGATTATGACCTGGGATTGGGTGTAAGAGTTGCTTTTATGCATAGTGGCCTTCAAGTTCACTATAGAAACAATCTCAAGTGGTTGTATACTCTTGTGAAAGATAGCTCATCAGCTCATTTGGTTTTGAAGCAGCAGGGGGGAGAGCCTCCAGGTCACAAGCCACGCAGCATGATTGAAGCTCTCCGACCCAAACTTCAGGTGCAGCCCCCATCCCATGCCCAGATCGTATAATTGTACATATTTTTCTAGCACTACATTGCAATCAGAACAGCAGAATGTATAATAAAATGGTGGCCTTATCGCTATGATGTGCAGCCAACACCTCATCAATCACTCCCATCTAGACGATCATCCCTTCTCCCTGCAGATGGTGAAGTGGAAGGTGAGTCAACATTTGGTTTCTGTGTCCAATTTCCAGACATAAGATAGTTATTCCCTATTTTTGTTCATGTTCACCGCTGTTTGTGGTCTACTTATTGGATTTCTCTATCCCTGTAGCCATTGCCCTTGGTCACAACTGTTTGCAGATTAGATGGAACAACCTCTAATTGTTGTGTGCTCGCTCTTTTGTGGATTATGGGAGCTTTGAGCTGAGATACTTCTTGATTAGGTCAAACTCTGGAACATTCTCAGTTGGTGATCTTGCTGTGGGATTAAGATGATGCAAACTGTCATTCGGCATTGAAAGTTGTTTTTCTTAGAGGGTGTACCAATTGGAGATGCTTAGCTGATTTGACGAGGTGTAAACCATAATCAAACTAACATTTGATCAGCTGGTCTCAAAACAGGTGAGCCTGAAGAAGCTGCTGCAAGTGATGTGGCAGACATTGCAGTAGATTGAATTCCTTCCTATTATACAATGGGTTCCTGGAACAATGTCCCCATGAAGAACTGAAGCTGTAATTCTTTGAGTCCCCACTCCTTCATGCAGTGAATTAGTGATGATGTGATGGTTCATAACTTGGGACCCAGACTTATACAAGGTATTTCTTTCCAAAATCAAGAATTCTTATTTGTGATGGGTTCTCTATTTCAGCCTCTGAATCTCAAGACTTGCAAACAAGGGTCATAGTTGGAGCTTTGGATACAGGGTATATGTGGCTCTGGAAAACATAACAAGCCATCAAAATGTCCTTTTACTCTAGAAGCCATTTAAGTTGAACTCAAGCAAACCCTTTTCAAGCAAACCATGCATATCTGCACACATCTCACATTCAAACACAAAACTTTGCTGCATCATTTCACCTCCAAATCACAAGCGGCTTGGAGGAAAACTTATCTATTATGCTTCTCACCCCCAATGATTGAATGAATTAGGGTTCTACCCTTCCTTTCTTCTTTCCACTTGGCCTCTCCCTTTCCAATTTGTATTTTTTAACCTCAATGGGTGTAATGCGCTTGGCCCCAAGGGCAAGGCTCTCTTGTGTTCCCATGCGGTTCTCAATAAATCATCATTATTTATCTTGGAAAAGGTAGGTTCAAATGACACAAATAAACACAACTATTTTTATTATATAATTCATAATATACCACTTCCAAGCATATTGAATTGGTGTTTTGCTCAAAATATTGGGAATGATGCTTCTTTGTGCATCATTGTGCAAGCACATATGGCAACACAACATGCAAAATTTTCATTGCACACTACACATAAATACACCACCAATACACTCAAAAAGAAAAAACCATACTTGTTTTGAAAGTTATTAAAAATTTGCTTATCAATACAAATTTAAATGCCTATTCATTCATGCCTATACAAGGATTTTGATTTATTTATTGACAATTCTTGGGAATTGCCTACACTTTCAATTACTAGTTTTTTGCATAATGAAAATTTGCCAATTTGCCACCTAGAGTAGGGGGCTACAACAACCCTTACTTAACCTCAAAAAATACACGAAGTTGATTTCACTACAATCCTATGGCTGCAAATTAAGACTAGTTCATCATTAGACGTGACAAGGGAACTATTCACTAGTGGGGCCTCTTCATTGGACTATGGGATTGCTTTCATTTGATGTAGCTTTTAATGCCATCATTCACTTGCAATTTCTTGTTGTCATCTCAAGCCAAATCTCCATCACCTTAAAATTATTTGTCACCATAGAACATCAAAGCTTTGAATTTAGGTTGTCACCTCTTGCATACACTTGTTGAACACTACCTCATAGGGGTTTGTTGTTTATTGAACTTGTTGATTATTAACTTGATAAGGTTTGTTATTCATTGAGGTTTGTTACTTGGTGAGGCAATGCAACTATCAATGTGATGGAGATGTGTTGCTTAATGAAGTTTGATGCAACTAACAATGTGATGGAGTTGCATTGCTTGTTGAAACCTCTTGCTTGGTGAAGTTTGATGCAATTATCAATTTATGGAGGTGCATTGCTTGATGAGGTTTGATGCATCTATTGATATGATGGAGGTAATCTCTAGATTAATTTCACACACTTATAAATAATTCTCAAGCCGCAACATAAATGTTATTTTTACATGCACGAAATTGCCACATCAATTTTCCTTGTCTTTACATTTCAATGTAAGTTTCCATTCTTTTCTTTTCTATTTGTTTCTTATAGCTCTCAAGTTTAATTCAAGTATGAAGTTTATTTCTTAACTATGTATCTTTAGTTCTTCATTCAATGCACTATGGCACTTTTGTAACTCTCAAATGTTTTCAAGTACAAGTTTTATTTCTTCTATTAGTGTCCTTAGTTTGTTGATGTTGTTTTGTCAAATCAAAATGGCATTGTTGTTGTTTGCAGTGCATTTCGTTACATTATAATTCATATTGATGTTGATGTAGACATAATTAATGTTCATCAAATTTTTTGTTAGAAATGAAGTTTTGAGTCTAAACCCATTGCTTGATTTTAACCCAATGGGAAAAAAGGTGAAGGAATGGGAAATTAATTTGGTTTTTTAGATGTGTATGCAACAAAATTTCTAGGTAGAAGCTATGGTTGATTCTAATGGGATAGTCAACATGCTTAGGTGTCATGTTTGCACACAAATTGAAAAGGAGATGTTATTGGTACCCAAATTTGATAGCCTATATATATGCCAAGAAGCACAAATGTGAAATTAAAAGCCTTAATTGCCTAGCATGGTGTAACACTACTTATCTACAAAATCGCAACATGCGAAAAGTGAATATATTTTTTGCAATATGGGAATAAACATAATGGCACACATGGTGGTTGTGGGGGATGTGGTTAGAAAGAGGAAAATTAAGTTTTTACAATTTTTTGGCTTTTGAAGCAAGGTTGTCCTTTCATTAACTTTCAAGGTATGATATTGTTTTTTCAATTCTTAACGATGAATAACATCCCAAAAAAATATTGGAATGATAATGTAAGATGGGAGATTACAAAAACAATGCATTACATTGTTTTCAACATAATTTAAGTTAATATTCATGTAGCAAATTCCTTGTTATTAATTGTGATGAGGTGATCACACTCAATAATCAATTTTGAGTTAGCATTCATGCTTACCTCATGAATTGCTTCAAGTGCATTACCAATTTTGAAAGGGTTGAAAAGGTTGGTTGGTGGTGGCATAACTAACAATTTAATGAATGTGATCCTCGACTCATTATTGGTGTATGGAGGTCTAAATATGGAGGAGATCAACAACAAATTATTATTTTTGGGTTAGAATAATATTGTTGTGTTTGTTGATGTCCATAGTTGTGTGAGAACACATATATGCAAAAGAACAACTCCTTTCATGCTTGTTGTGCATAGTGTTGTAGGGTTTTTATGCAAACATTTTCCAAACAACCTTTAATGCAAAATGTTAAGTGTCTTTTGTAGATCACATACATTTATTTTTCCTCTTCATTTAAGAGGTAACTTCAGCAGTGCAAGCTTATGCAATTGTTGAAAATAAAGGATGATACATTGTTTCACAATGTAAAAACTAAGTGGATTTCTATGTTATCTTTTTATTAAAAAGATCCTTGTGAAGTACAAATAAATATTTGTCATAATGAACAACAATATCCATTTTGTTAAAGCTACAATAGCTAATTTTGAATTCTTTTGTGATGTTGGGTTATCGTGGGCCTCATTTGCATCATGTCCATGTATTGGAGGCAATGCATGAGCCTATCAAATTTGGTCAAAATCATGACACTTTTGTTTGTGACTTTGTGAAAGTTGTGAGAATGTGTTGTGTAAATTTATGCAAACTTTATTGTCATTTTAAAAAGATATACAATGAAGAATAGTTCAAGGGTTTTAAGTATCTTATGAATTGTAATAATTTAATGAATTGTTGTTAGCTTGATGGATTAATGCAACCACCAACATTCAATATGCTATTTTTTACTTCTAAGGTTAGTGATACCAAATCCATTACAAGTGCTCTTCAACAAGGGTCTTGGCTATGTGCACTTGTGATGATTGGTCTCTTGTTGAGAAAATGAAACTGCAATGTTCAATTGTAGGTACCAGTTTCATTGAAGAGTTTGCTTAGTGGTTTTCAAACTAATAATTCATGAATGTTAATAGGATCATCTATACCCAATATTGATTGAACTTTTATGCAAAAAACACATAACTTGCCCATGTAGTTTTGTTGAAAATACAATATTATTTTGAAAAAAAAATTAGTGATGAGGACTTGAAAGTACATGTCGTATTGAATGAACAAAAGCTTGGTATGAAAACTTCCATTTTGAAGGTCGTTATACAAACAAATTGTAATTGATTTTGGAGCTTCTTTTGTGTGTAATCCCATCACCAAGATGTGATCCAATTTTTCTTTTATTTTTAAACTACAACAACAACTATCATAATATTTCAAGTTAGTGGAGATTTTTGCAATGTTGGTATTGTGGAATGTGGAGGACAAGTAATGTTTTTAAACCTTGTCTTTGTGTAATTTAAGTTAAAAACCATGTTAACAAATCATTTTAATTTGATTGTCAAGATGTGATCTATCTATGAAGCAAGACCTTGTAGATTAGTAGCAACATTGAGAAGAAGAAGACGCAATAGTAGTCATAGTTGACCTTTTCGAGTCTTTGTTTCAGGGTTTGGTTTAAGTTTGACTAAGCTTGCGCTTCTTCTCCCTACAACAACTTTGTTGTTGCTACTATGTTGTAACAATGCTTGTGGCGTTTGTTGGCAGACAGGAATCAGGTGGAGATGCTTTAAGCTCATGATTCACCCATGCTCAAAGCTTGTTCCAGTAACAACATCAAACTAGTCAGGTAACTCACTACACCATTATTGCTTAATTGTTT
>Ga0209208_10001132_pt1 | contig 37119 bp, 26 predicted proteins | sample S1TSphfallax_3_FD_187694 | JGI IMG/M metagenome (GOLD analysis project Ga0209208, IMG submission 187694) | Host-associated microbial communities from peat moss isolated from Minnesota, USA - S1T2_Fd - Sphagnum fallax MG (SPAdes) (version 2) | ecosystem: Host-associated > Plants > Peat moss >...
TGGCAAGAATACAATAAATTGAACTAGGTTCATTTTAAAACCCATAATGACTTGAAGGCTTTACGGACCAATCTTGATTAGTTAACAAAAGATTATGGTAAGATGGAAAATATTAATGTGCAATAGGAGAAAAACATTTTAGTGTTGAACACATGTTTACAATAGTGGGAAAGTTGACAAAGGCCAACATTGACATAGAAAATCGTATCCATGAACTTCAAGTACAAATTCAAGAAGTGAAAGGTGAATTGGAAACACTTCATCAAACACTAGGTAAAGTTTCTCAAACTACCTATATAGATAACTAATCAAGGGAGTTTGAGGAATTACTCTTGGATAATGCTTTACTTAAGGTACATAACCAAACATTAGTAGATAAAAACTTGAAATGGAAAGAATGGTGGCAAACCATACAAGAGATTAATTAGGGAAGAATATATCTAGAATAGTTTGGAGATTGTTTGTGTGGATGAGGAGGCCTACTTGAATAAACTAGTTGCATACCAATTATAGTTTGAGGGTTATACGTATGATAAAATTACTAACAAACTAGTTGAGGTACATGTTATTGTTTCCCATAAATTTTCACATGTGTAGGCAGCAATTATAGCTACAAGTTTTCGGAATGAACATGTTGTCACTACCACTAAAGAACCAAAGCCATTCAATGGAGGAGTAGAACTTGTCATTGTTACTTGTACTTTGTTTTTGCCCATTGAATTTGTGGAAACACTTGTTGTAGTTGTTAGTACTCAAGTAAAAGAATTGGAAGAACTTGTTTTTCCTAAACCTATTCCATTAGTTATACCAGAGGTTGGGGTGGGTGCAGAGGTCACCTTGATTGGCATTGTCACACATGTTTTTGAGGTTTTTAGGACTCCAAATAAGTACTGAAGGACACACCTATTGTTAAAAGACCAAGGTTTAAACCTATTCCTTTAGTTGAACATGTTGATACCATAGGTGAGCAACCTATTAATGATTTGGCTATAGGGGTAAAACATGTAATTACATGTGATTGATTTTAAGGACAAAATCTAGTTTTCAAGGGGGGGTAATGTTAACCCAATTTTTCAAGTATGTACATAATAACCAGTTGTTACCAACTAGTAACTGGCGAGACAATATGATTTTTAGACTTAGTTCAATTTTTATTGGATAATGGGACATTGATTTAACTAGTTTGTTAAGATAACCAATAATAGGTGTTAGGGTAATCGGTGGATTAAATGAATTGGTAATTGGTATGTTACAATAATCAGTTGTGGACAATAATAAGTTGTTTTGAATTTGTCACCAATAATTGATTTAGTTTAAGTTTGAGTTTTTTGATTGTTATATCACCTATTGATTGTTTGATTTTAAACAATGCTATGTTTGGTTTAAATAGGAGGATTGGAGGATAACGAACTAACTTTTTTTTTGGATTTTTTTTTTATTTAAAAAACTTTTAGAACCTTTTCCTTCTTAGTTTTTAGATTAATTTTGTGCTTTTATTTTTGGTTTTATAAACATGTTTACTTTGGATTTTGAGATTTTATTTTCAACTTGTTACGGAAGATTGATTTTAATTGTGTTTTTGCATTTGTGAAGAATATCTATATATAATGACTATAGTCAAGGTAATTAGGGACTAATGCAATATTAACTTCATCTACATCACACATCACCTATCATGCAATGCATGTGTGGAATGCCATGTGTATGACATATGATATATCATGTATCATCATAAAGTACATGTGCAAAGTCGTAATGTAGAATTTGATGTGAATTTTTTTAGTGCAAATCATATCACATTCATCAAATAAATTTCACATCTTCTACAACATAATTAAGTATGTGGGAAAACTAGGCCAAACATGAGCCAACGTGGCATGGGCCATCAATGTTAAGATCATTTGATGGGTTGGTATTAGCATCATCAACATTAAAATTTCATGCATCAACATACATGGCCGATAATACTCATGATGTTAGTGGATAATGTTCGTTGGGAGTGGCATTACAATGTATAGCCACATTCATTGTCACATTTATATAGGTTAACCATGGTAATGTCATTCCTAATGAATACAAAATTCCAATGGTTCTTGAAGTATTTGATTGGGTAGCCTATTTTGGCCATGTAATAGCAAACATGAATGGATTATATACATTATCAATAGCCACATTTGGTTGTATGTTAATCAATACATCAATAAAGGAACATCTTTCATTCGATTGATTCCACCACATAGGTGTGATGAATCCCATAGCACCTTGGCAATTTGGACACTAATTATATTATTTTCAGAAATGTTGAAATTTTAACCTGAAAAAAAATTCAAAGAACAAAATTTTGTGAAGGAAACTAGACAAGCTTTTTAAATATTTGAAAGTATTTTATTGGACATGGAATCTTTACAATTCTAATGACAAATATATTTTTAAAATTGGTTTACATGGGATTTTATGGGGTTGAAAATGGTTCATCCTTTTTATGTGAGGGGGAAAATTGTCAAGCTTTTTTTTTGTTTAAACATACTGTTGTATCTAAAGTTGATCTTAAAACATGAAAATATAGTTTATCCTTAATTCCATACCTTATATCTTGGTCAATGACATACCCTAAACAACCAAGTTCTTTGGATTTAGTGTGAAGACATGAAACTATCTTTTATCTTTCATTCCATACCTTGTATATTCACCAATCGAATATTTTAAACAACATTATTCCACATCCCATATCATATACCATATACCCTATACCTTAGACCATGGTCATCACATGTGTAACAATATGATGGTAAAATGGTAAATCAATTTTTTAAAAAAGTCCTTTTGTTTAAACATAAAGTTGTATCTAAGTTTAATTTCAAGGTACAAAATTATTCTTTATCCTCAATTCGATATTTTATACCTTAACTAGTCTGCAAGTACCCTAGACAACATTGTCCATCTAAATTTAATATCAAGAGATGAAATTATATTTTATCCCAAATTCCATACCTTATATTATGACCAATAAAATGCCTTAAACAACATAATTTCATACATCTATATCATATATCCTATACCTTATACTTTCAATCATGGTTCAATTTTAAGTCATTACCAATTTTGAAAAATTGTTTATTAATAAAATTGAAAAATCAGTTGTTGCTTCTGACTTTAGTTCTAGGATTCTAAATGTAGGATAAGATTAAATAACTTGGAGTTTAAGAGGATTTTTAGGGATTTTCTTTTTTTTAGAATCCTCACAGTTTTCTTCTGAACTTGAAGTCTTCTCTTGGGGAAGTTCAAGGGGTCTTTTTGGCGGATCTTTGTTTTGATTCAATTATAATGTATCTTGGGCACTTTTGGAGGTTTTTTGCATGAAGTGAGTTTTTGTTTAAGTTTTTTCTTTGCAAAATGTGCTAAAGTTGTCTTTTGCATTTTTTGTGACTACAAGTTTTGGAAATGTTGCAGCATTGTTTATTGTTATTTACTTTTTTTTCCTTAAGTGAAAGTGGTAGGCTATCTGCCTAACCTTTTGCCACCTATTTTTAAGTGATTATTTGTCATTAAACACTAATAGGTTTGAGGTGTTCAAATATGTATTGATTTTCAATCAAGTACCCAAAAGCACCCAAAAATTCATTGGGTGGGCCTAACATCATCCCTACCATCTTGAAACATATTCAATGTTCTACATTTCGAATGCATATGGCCTTTCATAAAAACACAAAACTGAAACATCAAGGTGCTTTCATTTTAGGGTTGTTCAAACACCATTACAAACCTTGACAGATTAAAAAATGACTTGATTATATTATCAATCCATCATGCATGGGTCAAACCAAGACTCATACTCATCTACCAACATTTTCCAAGCTCCTTCTCACATAGACATAAACAAAAGATAGGACAAGTTGATTTTGCCATTGTTTGAATTTCAAAACATGATGCCAAATGAATGCCAAAAGGAATGTTAAGCAAAATAGAACTTGAAAATATTCTTGGCATTGCAACCTCATCACCTTTCCACTCGCACAAATGCACAAACTTGTTTGTGCACAAGTAGCCAATCAAGCTTTGTTTTGTTTAAAACTAATGGAACTTTGTGTCACATTGCTTTCCAACAAGTTGTTGGAACTTTGACAAATTGTAATACAAAAGAAATTTGATTTGTTACAACAAACAATTATAAATGATTGAGCTTAATCACTTAGTTCATCAAGCTTGCAAATTTTGTGCAATAAAGCTTGTTACACACCTATGCACCTCAATGGAGAGATCAAGGTTGCATCAAGGTCATGGTGATTAATCAAAGATGAAGACCATTACCCATGAGTCATAACCTAAGTTTATGTGCATGTTGGCACCATCAAAAAATGTCAAAACTTTGACTTTTCTTGCAAAATCCCAGACAAACTTGTAATTTTCATCAAATTCTTTCCATTATATGTTTGAACTTGTTGAGCCACCCATTACTTGCCACGTGGTCCAATACAAAAAAATTCACATCAATCATTCCTTCCCATCAAATTTACCTTGTATTTAAGGAATAATTGATGGAACTCACATCTTTATTATGCAACCCGTTGGAGTCTATTTGATGATTACTATTGTTATAAAATAGGAGGATATAAGATCATTACTTAGGCAGTAGTCGATTGTAATACAAATTTCAATGATGTTTATGTGGGGTTGTACTTGGATCTATCAATGATTTTCAAATGTTGAGGCAATCATCTATACAAACAAGTTCAATGTAAAGATTTGTTAAAAAATTAACAAGGGCACATGTAATGGTATTTTCCCATACTTTCTTGGTGACAAAGGTTACTTGCTTATTTCATTCATGATGATTACATTTAAAGAGAAGGGTCAACGTAACATACTTGAATGCTTTACAATCAAAAGCACAAGTGCATGCATTTTGTTGTAAAAAATATTTTTTGAATATTTTCAAAGGAATTATTTGGGAAGTTGAAACTCCATGTGATTTTCATACCTAATGTATTTATTTGTGCTTACATCTTGCACAACTTGTTAATATCAGAAGGATAAAATCACATTCAACAATTAATGCACATCATTAACCTAAAGTCACAAGGATATTGTCAACCTAACACATCAAATGCATTTAATTGTTGGTGAGCCATCACAACATGACATTGAAGGCCAAAAATGATTAAGGTGAAACACATTATGATGACCCCCTTAATGTAATTACATTGTAATGTTTTTTTAGGTGAGTGTTTTTGAGCCTAAACCATCTCAACACTAAATAGGAGTTTCACAATGTTTTTGTATTTTATGGTAGAACATAACCCAAAAAATATATATATAAGAAACCAAATTTTTAAATATATATCATGGGGCATTAGAATATTTGTAATTGTGTATGGAAAAATGCAAATATATTCCACAAACAATTGAAATGATTTAAAACCTTCATGAAATTTATAGTATTTATTTCACATGTGATTCCACATACTTTAAAACATGTTTGTGAACCATGTGAAAATTTTGATAATTTTCATCCCATTAATGGGGTTTTTTCAAGGCGTTGATCACAAATAGGTGATATATTGAAATTTTAACAATCAATTTGAAATGGAAATGACAAACATTTAAGTTGGGCCAATGAATTTCCTATCATGCAACTTTATTTAATCCAAATCATAAATGAAATTCATCCATGAAAAAATAACATTGATCCATGTAAGTGGATTAAAATCATATTAAACTTTAAGTTCCAAATTCAAAGCTCCAAGCTCAAGCTTCATGCTCATGCATAAGTCATCCCTTTTGTTGTCTTTACAATATTTTTGTGATTTGATGAGCAACATCTTTTGACATTTATGTTCCTAATTGATTGACCATGATCTCAATCCCATCCTTTCTTGGTGATTAGCTAAGCTCATTAGATTATGTTGTGGCACTTGTTAGGGTGGCATCGAGCCTTTTCAATCTTGAGTTAGTAGTGGAACTATTGGTGTGGTTTTTTCGCAACTTGTGAAAATACTATAGGTGTTTTCAAATTTATTGGGTTCATATCATTTTTCATATTTAGTTATTCATCACAATCTTTCATGCAACTATTTCCATTGAAGTTCATTGCATCTTTTATTGTATTGTGAGACCTCATGTTGGCTTGACATACACATTGTCTAAGTTGTTCACTAGATCTTTGATGTGAGGATGTTGATAAATTAATTTGTTACCTAAAAACTCATTCATCATGATCTACATCCCATGGCCAAACTAACAAGGTAAGTGCACTGTTACTTTCTCCTAAGGACTTAGTAACCAATATTCTTCATTTTGACCTATTTTAACCATGTAGTAAAAAAGAATTTTGAAGTCCCTCTTGAAAGCATGCCATTTTGTTTCTATATGTAGTTTTTTTCCTTACGTGTTGGCAACAACATGCATCCATCACACACTCAATAATGTTTTTCCACTTTGTCACCATTGTTTGGAATTGATCACAAAGGTCTACTAGATCAATAGCAACAATATGCTCTTGTTTTTTTGCTTGAATCAACATGACAATTTTTGCATACTCCTAGTTCAATTGGCAAGGCTTCTTGGGTTTGACAATTTCTTTTGAAATTGAATCCCCTTTTGCTTATTTTTCTTGCTTGTTGAAATGCCTTCATCATTGGGACATGATAATCTTAAATAGACATGCAACAATTAGTTATTTGTAACAACATGGATTTATAATTTTTTCTTGGATTTGTCTACATGTCTTTTCGGTGTTTGCACTTTTTTTTTTTGAATGAAAGAACAATAACATTTGTAATTTATGATTGAACAACATTAAAAATCAAAGAGAAGGAAGGAACATTGAAGTAGCCTAGAAATGGTAGACCATGAAAACTTCAAGCAAACAGTGAAAATGATATTCTTGAAAATCCATTGCAGCATCATCGAAGTTCAATCTAGTTAAACAATTCCATCAAACTTTGTAATCATCCACTACTCTAGAACTAGAAACTCATTGAGACATTTCTAAAACTACAAACTCGTTGAAAACATTTTTAGAACTTTGTTTTTTCCAACATTTTCACTTGCATTTTTGCTCCTCACATGTTTGTTCCTCACAAGACTATTGTAACATTGCAATGCATGTCTATCTATACATAGCAACAAAAGGCATGCAAGGATGAAAGGGGGGAAAAAACTCTACAATGAATTCTTTGACCATTTTTGCCTAATATCAACTTTTTCATTGCAAATCTATGTTTTTGTGAAGATTAAATGTTAGCCAAAATTACATCTAACATTGAGTTAGCATCTGTTGCCAAGGTTGCCACCACATCATTTTTAGTAACTAACATTTTATATGTGAATTTTTTTGTGTGGAGTGGGGTGGGGGGGAAATCGTAAGAGTGAGTTACCAGCATGTTAACAATAGGTGTGAATGACCCTCAAGTGTGGTAGCCCCAGGTCCAAGTTTCCAAAATTAGGAGAGGCCTAAGAGAGCAGGACCTCCCAAGTGCAAAAGTACAAAAGGTTTTTTTATGTGTCTTCATGCGACTGATCCAAAGTCTTGTCCAAAGTCTCTTCCATTCTCTAATCCATCGAGGTGCTTTTCAAGTACAAAGATGAAAACTTTGCGGTACTTTACGTTACCCTGATGACAACAACTCCATTTAATGTTCAATATCCATTTCATAAATAGAGGATTCATCTTGGATATGTATTTTGTATTCCATGAAAAATTTGCAATTGTTGTGAACCAAGAATGAATTGTTGTTGAATTGATGCATTCAAATTCCTATGTTCTTGTCTTGGGACACATTTGAGTAAAGTTTCCTCCAACCTCCATGCAATTTTTTTGTCAATGCATATTGAGATTGATATTTTGGTCTTTACAAAAAGTAAGGAAATTTGATTTTGGGTTCCTTCCCCCAGTCAAATTTATACATCCCACCTACACTACCTAAATTAGAAGATTCTGAAGTATAATAATTGAGACATGATTTTTCAACCAGTGGAAATGAACTTGTGTTCAGTTACATATGGCCATTTGACCTCAAACTCTTCATTTGTTTGCATTTTTGGAGTTCCCAACTTTTGATCTCAAACAATATGCTAATACAGGCATGGGGTAGGTTATTTATTTTTGAATCTATGCACCCTACATGCCCCAATTGCATTATATATATATAAGAGTTACAATGGACTTCAACTTGAAAAGCATGATGGGCTTGTCGTCCAAATGAAGCCTTCAATTTATGAAAATTATAAGGAAAACAATGTTGGTGGGTACACCTAAAAAAAACAGAAAAGAAGATAAATCCTCTTTCACACAACAACCTTGACCATAGTAGCCATGCTCATCCTTTTGCTCTTCCCATGACATTTGTGTTCAAAATGCCTTGTAAAAGGCCTAGGCACACACTTTCAACTTAACACGATGACTAGAAAGCCTTAAGTAATTAGTTTTGGCACACACAATTTCAACTTGACACCATGACCAGAAAGCCTTAAGTAATTAGTCTTGGCACACATAATTTCAACTTGACACCATGACCAGAAAGCCTTAAGTAATTAGTCTTTGCACACACAATTTCAACTTGACATCATGACCAGAGTTTTTTTTCCTCTTTTTAAACTTTTTTTTTTGGTCCAATTTTGTGATGTTGGCATGTTTGCTATCATCCACAACAGGATTTAGCCAAGCTTGACTACAAGTCAGATAGGGAAGTAAAAAGATTTCAGAATCCTGCTATATTCTGGCGACATGCTCGTAACCTATTTTGTCTAAATCTGGCAACTTCATTACAATAGGCCTGCCTTTCTGGCGAGAAATTAAATTTTTTTTCAGTTTTCCCTTTGCACGTGTCGCAGGAGGTCTCGTGGAATTCGCAACATTGCGAAATTTCAAAAAAAAAGAAAAAAAGGAAAAAAAACGCTGACCATGACTAGAAAGACTTAATGAGTCTTTGGAAGAGTAAGTTATCCAACATTCTGGCTTCTGGAAACTAAACTTTAAATGCTAATGTGAACTTTCCATTTTTGGCCCCCAAACTTTTTGTTTTTACAAAGTGATAAGTACACATTTAAATTTTTGAAAATGCTTTTAAAACATCTTTCGTAAGACCCAATTTTTTTTTTCCTTCTTCTTTTTTCACCCTTTATTCAGAGGTTGTTTAAAGGGTGAACTGCAAGTAAGCCTTTAATATACGAGCAACACTTGACCCCCAAAAACACGGCCAACAAATTGGACTTCCCCCAAAAACATGGCCAACAAATTGGACTTCGTTTGCACATTCACTTCCACTTTGTTTGAAGTGCAATTCAAATCGGCTCCAGGTACTGAATTTCTTTTTGGAAAGTGTAAATTTAAATATCCTCCAGGTCAGCTTTTTGCTTTATTGGAAAAGTTTAGCCAAAAAGCGAATTTCAATTTTTCTAAAATGAAGTAATTTTGGAGGCTTCATCATATAAAGTGATAAATAAATAGTAAAATTTACCAGATTTCTATATGTGGTTTTAAAAAACATAATTTATAACTCTGGCAACAGAGCCAACCCTAACCAACAGGGTAGCTGACTGTCCTCAAAGAAAGAGCCTGAGGAGAAGGGGTCCAGTTGGGATTTGAACTCCAACCTGCTGGCTTGGGCAGCTCACAAAGCCCCACCCCTTAGCCACTGCCCTAGGCCCCTTGTCCTCTCTATTTTATTTTTTCCAGTCTATACCAAAAAATATACAATGATGATGAAATATTTATATTTAATACTTGATTTATAGCCAGATTTGGCTAAATCGTCTTGGGATTGATTGGCTACTTTTCTACATCTTCCTATGAATGAGCAAACCTTTGACTGGAAACAAAAATTCCTAAACAAAAATACTGCTCCAGGTGGTGTATTTCAATTGACCATATGAATGTGTTGGGTCAAGCCTGGGGGCATGAACTTGACCCGCATAAGGGCAGGGCCCTGCAAGGTGGAGTCGAGCACAGTAAAGCTCATCCCCAAGGACCAAAAACTGTTGCCCTTCTAAAATAAAAAAAAATTTGTAATTTCCAGTGATATGTAGCGGGTACCCATCGGACATCTTGGGGCTATCATGGGAAAACAAACAACGGCAAGCATTTCAGAAAATGAAATGCCCGCCTGCACAGGCCTTATGTTTTTTGAAACTCCCAGTGCCACAATACCCCTTGTAATATGGTGCCCTGCGAGCAACTACACTAGAAAATAAGCAGATTTTATGGAATTCTAAGTTCAAAGCTTATACGAATCTTGTGTTGGAGTCCTTTCAAAAATCTTATTTTCAAAAAAATTCTGAAGTTTTTGTGTTGGAGCTTATATATGAAAGTTTGTTAAATACATAAATAAATAGAGGAAAAAAACCCAGCCAGGGAACATGAGATGAAAAAAGAAGGGATCAAAGTCTTAACAAAAGATCGCATTCAAAAGTGCAGAATGCACAATGGGGAGCCCTGAGAGGAGAATACCTGAAACCTAGGACCTAATCTCATCATGAGTAGTACTAAGCAAGTCATGCAAGGAGATGGGCGAAAAAACATGGAAGGACACCAAGCCTAGAAAAGAAGCAAGTCATGCAAGGAGATATGGGCGAAAAACTTAAAAGGACGCCAAACTTAGAAGAGGCCTCTCTTGTTGCCACAACTGCCTGACACAAGATAGTGATGGCCTGAACTCTCTGCAGCAACTGCCCGATGCAAGATAGTGGCGGCCTGAACTGTCTAAAGAGTTTAGGTTTGAAACTTTTGTGAGGTGTTTTGTGATGGAAATTTTATGAAATTTTAAATTCACAACTTTTATGAATTTTTTTGGGTATGGGAGCTTTGACGCGTGGCAGAAAAGGCCCCTTGTTGAAATCTATTTCTTCTACCAACGAAGGAAAAGGTCTTTAACTTTGTTAGTAGCCCCCCAAAAAAAAAGACGCCCCCTAACCCATGTCATATACGACAAGCAGAAGGTACTGTAGTTCCCCACGTCGTATACGACAAGCGGAAGGGCGTGAGGCTCTTGCGAGCTTCTCTAGTCTGTTCGTCTTCGTCTTCGTCCCTCCGCGTTCCTTGTTCTCCCGTGCGATCTGCAGTCGGATGCGACTCACTCGCACTCAGAAGCAAGCAAGTGAAGAAGGAAGCAACAAATATAGACACCCAAAACAAGGATCCAGGATCACAAAACACACAAGGAGTAGCAGCAGCAAGTCACGCTTCGCTGCAGGAAGCTTGCCGCACGGAGTAGAGCATCTCGGTAAAACAGTCATCCCTAATTCTGTTGCCGTCGTTTGTCGTGCTTTGAGTGTCTGGTTTTTGTAGCAGATTCTCCACAAATCTGAACCAGCTTAGTTTTGGTTTTGGTTTTTGTTGTTTTGTTTTTTTTTTCCTGCGATGTTTTCTCTCCGACTATCTCTGTTTTGTGGAGATTTTGTCGCTCCTTTTCCTTCGAATTTGGGTGTTTGGGTGTTTTATGATTTGAATCTCCTTGCGTGGAATTCACCCTTGCCTCTGGTGTGGATATATCCTTTGGGGCTACAAATCTGCCTCCATTTCCCCAGCTCCATTTGTGCATGAAATTGGCACACCCTTTCTCATGCCCAAAGGATTACCTTACGTGACATTCGCATCCATTTAGAACCTTTTGGTCAGTGTCTGGATAAATGCTTGTGATATTTGCTAAACTGTTGAAATTCCCCTTGCTGAAAATTCCTCTTCCTGTTTGTCCTTGTTTGTGTACTTTCTTCACTATGGGGGATTGCCCCCCAGTAGTTTCTGTTTTCCCTGGTCCCCAGTGCTCATGAATTTCTTTACCTCGATGTGAAAAGTGAGCAACTTCATTGTGTGTGATCAGTCACATGTCCTTGACTTGCACTACTCTGTCAGAAAAGAAGGATGTTTTCAAAGCAAGGACATTTTCTGTTGAAATGGACATGTGCAACACTTGATGAAAGGAGATGACAATAGAGGTATTTGTCCTTGATATGTGTTGTTGTGTGATCAAAACTTCAAAGACCTGAAGTCATTCTGATAGTTGAATTGTAGTAACATGGCATCTAAGATTGCAGCAGTGTGGACCAAAGGTGCTCCTGAGCTGTTAAAGGGTTTCTGTTGTCTGAAAGTTTGCATTACACAGTTGTGAAGACAGAGAAGGTTTAAGATTATGAAGGCTTCTGTGGGTTTGAGTCAGTAAAGACTGTTATATCTTATTGGAACTTCACTGATAGGTTTCCATAGCTGTGAAGAGCAGTTAAGGGTGGACTTCTGTTCAGTTTCATCATTAAAAGAATTGAGTAGGAAGTGGATCAACTTTCCTTTTGTGTTCAAGGATTTGGTACACCCTGTTTTTGGTGGTGTAAGTCACAGCTGGTTCACATGTTGATCTGGGGTGACCATAAGTCTTGGGTAATTTTGTTTCAAGCAGCATACTTGTGTCTGCAAAGCAGGCCATTTCATGTGGGTCTTGGCACTTAGTATTTAATTGCATCAGAAGTGTGATATGTTGTAGTTCTATGCTGCAGATCATAACTAACTTTAATTTTTCTTCTCTGGTTATCTTTTCTCAAGAACTCCACTTCTTGCTGTCAGAAAGCTGAAGTAAGAACTTGAGCTGTAGACAACCACAAGGAGCTGTGGCATTTGTTCTGATGAACAGTACAGTAGAAGTTGACTCTCATCAAACTTCCATATGCTCTTCAGTACTGGAATCTGACTATCTCAGAAAGACATGCACTCCGGTGTCCACTAGACTAATTTTTAAGGCTGATAATTTTTGTACTAGTGGCAAAGGATTACATATGCTTTGGTCAGCTGTTTGAAAATTTCATGTGCTACAGCATGGCTTGACAGTTTCTGTGCTCATGAACAGCCAAGATGGTCAGTGAGTTGTTGTGGAAAAGGTTTGTCCTTTTGTGTCATTGTCCAGCATGTTGGAAACCTGACAAGGTGGGTTGTAACTTAGTCTGTGGGTGTCAAGTTGCTAGTGTGTACAAACAGTCAGCCTGAGGTAGTGGAGACCCTTCTGGCCTATCCTGTTGTGACTGGACAGTTTCATCTTTTTATTGCTGTCTCTGGGCAATACCAGAAAGCTACAGAGCAAAAGTCTTAAGAGGCAGCCCCTCTGCCACAGATTTTTCCTTGAAGGGATTCATAAGTTCAAGTGTTAGAGAATCTGGAAAGACAGCTAAAAGAGGCTGGAGTGGATCTGCAAAGGCAGGTCCCCTTAAGACATTTACTTTTGACAAGGTAAACTTCAGCCCAGATGTTTCCTGAAGGTGGGTGACAGTTTCTATTGCATAACCTGCATATGCAGAGTTATTTTATTGGGGTTTAACAGAAGGCTTCTTCTTTTGTTTTCAGGATAGGTGGTTTGCATTTTGGCTACTTTCAATGCAAAGAGAAGTTGCTACTGTGTCTCAAAGTGAGTTAAGACTGCCTGCTATTTACACTGGTGATCTATCATGGCAGTGCCATTTACAAGAAGCACGGAGAGGACAAGCTCTGTGCTTCAACAGCAGCACCATGCAGTGGTAGAAAGAATATGCTCATCTCTTCTTCTGCTACAGCGAAGTTACCAGGTATAGTTCATGCAGGAATTTGTTAGCTTTCCAAAGTATACCTTTGGTGGCATGAGGATCGACCATATTTTCAATTTTTCCATGTTCACAGCAGCACAGACCTGTTAAACTTTTTCTGCTGTGTGTACTAATACTGCATATGTGGGATATGCAGTATTAGACTTGCAGTGTAGTGCTGCTTCTGATAATCCTTGGATTGCTTTCTTTCACATGTCCAGGCAGGTGTGTTATACTTCTTGAAACTTGCAGTGCAGCCTTTGTTCCTCTACACAATCTTTTGGACATTGATGCTAGCAGCAACAGTTGCAGTATCTTCTCTGAGCTTGGAGATGGGATTCAGATCTAGTATTTCTCCTTCCATGGAGATTGCAGAGGCTTGTTCTTTGCAAGGCAACAAGGGTTCACCATCCTGTAGGCAGTGTTTCAGTTTGCCGCTTGATGGTCCCTCTGATGGCCTGTGTGTCCCTGCAAATCTTTTCAAGAAGTCAAGGATAGATATTGCAGTGCCCCCCATTTTTGCTGGTCTTGTTGTTGCTGCATCCGCCTTGTTTGTTCAAGGTCTGGGGTTGTGGACCTACTAGCTCTTTTGTTGGGGGTTGCCAAGTTGTGGATACTGGATATGTGACCTTGTGCTGGACTGTTGGTTTGACATGGTCAAGGGGATTAGCTGTGTTGACAAGAAGACCACATCTCCTCTACATTAAAAAACCCAGAGAAGCCATGGAGAACTTATTGAAGGTCATTACTACAAGGAGTCATAGAACCTTATGGCATGGTATTGGGTAAGCCTTTAGGGTTACCATGGCTAAGGTGCCTCAGTATTTGCTATGCGTTATATTGAAGCTGGGCCTATTAACATATGCCTAACAGTGGCTCTGGAGACATTGTAATCAAGCTTTCTGATCACACCACTTTTTTTGGGTGCTGTTAAGTTGCTAGAGGAGAGTGTTTTTGAAGTCCTAGATCTTGAGATGCATGGGAGAATTAGCTAAAATAGTTTTTCCCCAATGCCATCTTCAGCACAATAATAAGCATGAATGAAGTTTAGTTACTGAATTATGACAGTTCTGTTTGTACCATAGTAGTCCCTGCATGTTGGTTGCTTCATATTGTGAAATGATTTGTATGATAGTAATCCCTGCATGTTGGTTGCCTCATGTTGGGAAATGAATTTGGATTTAATTCAGGATTTCTTTTATCTAATTCTTTTTAGGTGTGTTACAAAAGCTACATTTTAGTCTTAGTATGGTTTATGAAGCTATATTATGATAGGTGGGAGGTTAAGTAAGTTTTCATGCCTACATTTTGAAAGGAAACAAGAGCAATTGGTTACTTTGGTTTCATGCAAGTCATGGTCATCATCTTTTAAAGCTTTTGTGACAAAAAACAAGGGCACAAACAAACAAAATGCAAAACACATATATAATGAATGACAAATACACTTTTCGAATTTCACATTGGCCCAAGTTAGAGGCCACCTAAATTTTGTCCAAAAACTAGCAAAGAAATCACTTCCTTCATCAGAAAAAGGTTTAAGGTTTTCAAGGGTCAGATTGTTTTAATCTCAGTCTCTTGACGTCACGTCACTGGCTTCTCTTCTCAAAGTCTTTAGACCCACACAAATCCTAGATCACATTTGGACTTTCATTGGAATTCTAGTTCTAGTTTACATATGGTACTATAAATCCTTTAGCCCACACAATTCACACGATCCAATTTTGTTGATAGCATTGTTCCATTTGATAAGACAGAAGACAAGAATACAACACATCGACTTCCCCCAGTCACTATTTCAAAAATCCTTACAAAAAACTACACTCATTCCTTGTGTGATCGACCTTGTAGACTTAATGGACTGTTGCAGTCTTTTGGAGTTCCCAAAATCAGGGTACTTGTTCTTGAAAAGTAAGATAATAAAACTTAGATAGAAACAAAACACAAACGCAAACATTTGAAAAGAGTTGTTGGTTGTTCTCAAGACCTTTAGAACTTTTCATCATTCCCCTTGCCCAACCATTAAATCCAGTTCTAAGATAGATACTTTGCTTTTTTGAATACATTGTGTAGCGGATTGTTTCGTATTTTCCTTCGAGACAAAGATCTAAAAACCTCGCTCCCACAATTTCCTTCTCTGCTCACAAAATAAAAACCTACACTATTTATCTTCTTTGCAACAAATCCTTTCGTTGTTGCTTTGCGAGATCTCCACCAAGCGCACCTCCTTGGTAGCGCTTTCTGCCACACCATCATCCTATGTCCAACCATAACACATGCATACCAAACAGAAGAAAACAACACCAAAGCTTCAATGCTACCAAACACTGATGCATCTCCATTTTGCAACCATCCTTGTCTCCATGCCGTCATGAACAAAAACTCCCAGCCGCCAACAAAAAAGAAAAAATGTTTCATTGAAAAACCCTAAACTAATTTCTGTTCACACTCAAAACTTTAAAGCTATAAATTTGTTACACATTCTCTATTCACTAATTAGAATTGTTATTTAAAGTTATTTTTTCTAGATTTTCTCAACATTTCTTTGAAATGACTATGGGTTGAATGTATAATTTGGTGGCCTCTAGAGCCCTATGTCCACGTTGCCAACTGAGCTCCAGTAGTCCAGGATTGAATCCCAAAAAGAGTCATGGGCCAAATCTTTCTTCAATTTGACATTTCAAATCAACAAATTTATAATCGGAATTCCCTGTTTTGTCAATCCGGTTTACAAAAATGTTGGAGGCTTTAAGATCCTTGTGCATCATCAATCCACTCCCATGCAACGTTTCCATCCCCTAAGCAATTTGATGCATCATACTCAATGTTGATCCATAAGTGCATCATCCAATGTTGATCTTCCTCCTCCTCCTCTTCCATTTACACACATGACATAAAAATTATGTGAACGATGAGCCAATGTAGGCTAATACATCTGTCAATAGCTTGTCAACGTGATGGTCGTAAAGGAACAAACCTCACAATGGCTTTGTGTTATCCTGTCCATGAGCACAATGAATAGCAAAAGGGAAAAAATAATTCTTATTTTATAATTAAAAAAAATGAAATTAATTGTGGTTGTGAAAATGGCACTAGATTAGAAATTCAAATAACAAGCCCATAGAGTCTAAAGAGGAGAGAGACACCCCAAAGAACAAAGATAGTCAAAAGAGTCCAAAGAGCACAAAGCTCAACACACTTAGCACTTTCACATCATGAACTCTCCTTGCAATGCATTTGCAAGAGCTCGTCCACTTGTAGCAACTTGCCCATCTATTGCGGTTCCATATTTATCCTTTATGAATGTGGGGGATCACCTACCTAATAGTTTTTTAGTTATTTGCTTAATGGGGAACGAGAAAATAGTCTTGCATCACATGTGGAGGAGACAAGGGCTTTACGATTAGGGTTTTCCAAAAAAGATGTGATAGGCAAAAAAAAACATGTTGGGAAAACATGGACAAATATTAGTTTTTTGTGCTGGTTAAAAATTGTGGAAAACAAATATTGGGAATACAATTGTAAGCCATTTAAGGAGAGCAATTGGAAAACATTCAAAGATGTTGTGAATGCAATTTTCTTAAATGATGTGGTACAAAATTGGAAGCAAGTTCGAAACAAATGGAAAAAAATGAAAAAGGTGATGAAGATCTATGAAATAAAGAAGAAAAAGACTAAGGTGACTGATGCATTTCCATCATATTGTCCATGGTTTGAATGTTTTAACAACATTTTTATGTTACTACCAAAATAAGTGGCCATAAATCAAGGTGTGCATGTGATGAATTTTGAGATTAAGGTTGTGAATGTTAATGAGGAAGAGGAGGTTTGAATGCCTCAAATGCCTAGTAGCCCTAAGAGATAAACTCTTGTATTTGGGGATGATAGCACAAATGTTGGAATTGCCCCATGTACTAATTTTGATAGCCTTAAAACTAGGGCATTCAAATTACTTAATGTGCAAGGGAAACCTAAAAAGAAGTTAGAGAGGAAGAAAAGGAGGTTGTGTAGAGGCTCATTTGTAATTGTAGATGCCATTACTAATTTCACAATTGGTGAAGGAGATTGAAATGAAAAAATGGAGATGAAAAAATTCATCACATTTCAAATGTTGCAAAATGAAGAGAATGGAAGACAAATGATGATACAAGGGTAGGATGAAAGCACACTATGGGTGAATCAATTGTCACAAAAAAACGTGATGTATAATTAATATCAAAGTATGCAATATATTCAAATTTTGATGACATCATTTGACAATCCTATACATAAGCAAAAAGCCCTAAAATGTGCACAACAACATTTTGGAACTCAAATTTCATTTTAAATCAAAATTAATTTTGATCCAATAGTTAGATGAAGAGGATTGAATAAAATCAATGTCCACAACATATATAATGTGTAATTTTTTGTTAGCCATAAAGCCTCATGTTTGTGGTTCATAAAACATTACCAAACAAAAGAAAATTGAAAAATAATGCAATGCCCAACTGCCCAACTATAAAATCTTTTTATATTTCATTTGGTATTGGTTTGTTTTTGTAAATACATAAAATATTTTTCCTTTATTGTTGGAAAAAATGAGAAAAAAAACACATATTTTCAATGAATTTTCAACCAAAATTTTAAAACTTCCAAATGGCCCTAGATTCAATTGATGTATATCAATAATAGTGAGCATTAAAAAATTCACCAAAAAATTCCACCCACAACGCTAATTTTGAAGTATGTATGCAATATTTCATCCATGACAAATATTATTTCATCACAAATATATTTCATATGTTGAAGTTCACCAATGTTTGTTGGAGTTTTTTTTTAAATGATTATCTTGAGTGTACATCTAGTCTAATATACTTTAAACAAACAAAAAAATCCAAAATGTGATGTTTATACTTACATAAAAACACCAAATTCAGAAATGCAATATTTGTGACTATAATTTTTAAGAGGCGTAGTGTGGTTTTACTTGTCAATTGTAGTTAAAGCCAATGTGTTGAAACCAAAAAACCATAAATGGTAGTGGTAATAATGGCAATTGATTATAAGAAATTAGTAATGACAATTGACTTTTATTTGTGTTTCCATTTGTGAAAAAAAGAATTGGATTTCCTTTCAAAATTCATTTTGTATTACTTTGTCATGTGGTACAATTGGACATGGTCAATCATCAATTGTTAAAAAAAAAATTCTTTGATACCTCACCTTCTAATTTTGCTTGCTTTCCTTTTTTAGTAGTAAGCAATCTATCAACACCAAACTTTATTAAATCATCATGTCTTCTTCTTGCATTTGCCAATCCAAGTTCCAATGCACCCCAGACTTCAGAATAATTATGAAATACACAACAAACAATTATAGTTGATGATGCTCAATAAACTCTGGAGTTGAAACATTTCAAAATTCGCTATCTGTTTTTCAAAGAACTGAATGCATTTTTTATGACCACCTTCCCTTAATTCATGTTGGAATCATATCTTATCTTATCCACATTTGCAAGATTATGAGTCATGTAATTCTTTTGTAAGTAGGTACGAGTTGGATAAATTACATCACCAATCAAGAATGGAGTGCATCTCATACCTTGAATAATAATAATTGGTTATTGAAAAATTTCTTGAAACCTCAATTGCGCATATAGGTTATACCTTTTGAACTCCCCACCATCATGAACCCTTCTAGGTTGACTAGCACAAATGTTCCAAAATATTTTCTCTACATCACACAAAACTTGCAACATAATACTATGGAATTTTTTCCTATTGAAATAATCACCAACAATAAGTGTAACTTTCTTGCTTGGAAAATCCACCAAAGGAATGTGAGTTCCATCTATAGCTCCACAAATGTTAAGTATACTTGTAAGATCTTTAAAACGAGCAATGATGTCCTTCAAATGTTGATTTGAAAAAATATTATTGTATTAGCTGAACAATTTGTCTTTTTTGGTTAACACATCACAAACAATGTCAAGATACTTTTAAATTATTGATGCACCCAAATTGAATTGATTGACCATATGTGAAGTGCTAAATCCATGAACAAATTGATAAATAACAATAGTTACAATCTTTTTAATGTTTAATTGTGACCTAGCACATTTTAAACAACTCGATTGCAAAAAGGTGTCCTCTAAAACTAGGTTATTAAAAGCTTCAAAATTCATTTTATAATGCAATAAACATTTCTTGTCTTTCATTTAAGGTGTGGTATGCCACACATTGGTTTCCACAAGGCCCCAATGTGTGTATTGTCTAAGTTTTTTCCACCAAAAATGCAATAGATGTTTACTTCTATTCACATTGGTTAAGAACATTGGAAAGACATTGAATTCTATTATACTCCATTTAAATTTGGAAGCACAATACTATACTCCCATCTTTCATTAGATGTTGCACAATTCCCAAGTGTAATGGAGAATAACATTCAAATAAGAAACATTTGCCACTTGAGGCCGGATCCATTAACACAAAATTTGAAAACAACAAACAACCCTAAAACTATGAAATGCACTATAATAGTCTAAAAAAATGCAAATTTCACAATTTATTTTTTTTGGAAACCGATTTATGTTGTTTAAAACATCCTTCACAAACTTGGAGAAAAATTGTGGAAAAAAAGAATACCCCTAGCTAACCAAAGATTAAAAAAAAAGAGTAGTGTTCTTGGACCTTGCTTGTAGTCTTTGCTCTCTAGAGTTTGTCTTGATTCAGACTGTCGGGCGCTTTGGTCTCTTTGTCCCTGATAATCTCCTTCATGTCTGTAATAGGAGTTTCATAAAAAAACCATTTACCTTAAACCAAGGCTAATACACTTGTGGGTGGCCCTTTGTGCCTGCCTTGAGCCAACAAATAGCCTAATGGATAGCTTGGGTAGATGGGCTCATTGCATGCTAATATGCTTGCCCTCACATGAATATGTGCCCAGTTGAATTGTTTTTCTCATCTTTGCATCCTTTCTCAAGCTAAACCTTAAAAGAGTCAAACCACCATGGATGGGCATAGACAGAAGATTTTTGTAACTTTTGTGTTTTTCATAACAATTTAACATGTTATTAGTTGTGACATTGCAATAACTTGCACCTCATCAAAATTATAGTGCAATGATGATAATGATTGTTTTTATTATGGAAATAAATGGAACAATGAAAGAGATTCATATTGGCTGAAATTAATGAGAACCTTCATTTCACACCCTTTTCATACAACACATTAACATCTTCCATATTCCAAGTAGGAAAATTAGAAATTCCCTCCATTATTGACAACCAAACATATAAGTTCAATAAGAAGAGGGAAAATGAAGAGAGATGAAATGAAAAATGAAAACATGTAAGGCTTGGTTTAGGATTTACTGGGATCCTATGATGCGGATTTCATCAAAACAACAAATATTTTATTACAGCAACATTTGCCCCAAGTGTTGCAAATTGGCCTCCCAAGTTCACAGGTGTCCATTTTCTACATTGGGACCAAGTCAGGGCCATAAAGTGGTGGATTAAAAAAAATGTTTTCTTTTCAGCCTTGACTCCTAGTGCAAAGTCCCTTGGGCTGATTTCAGTGATTGCACCGATAGAAATGCTTGATTTGAGTTCAACCTTGGACTTGACTGCTAGTAGGCCTTATTCCACTGCTAAAGTTTTCCCACAGCTAAATGAGTATAAATTACCAGCGCTTTGCTGGCACTACTCTGGGCATCCTGGACCTATTCCAAACCCAAAATGACCAAGTCTAGCAAAACATCCATATTCCATGTGCATATGTTGACCTGTAAAATGCACATCTATATGTAAACTCTCACTTCTGTTCAGTGCCCCAGAAATGTATGGTGCAGGACTTCCTACACATGTTCACAAATAGTTTGATGGTTTTGCAACAAATCCAGTTGTGATGCAGCCGCCAGATTAACTCCAGGCCATCTGCATTCTCTGGAGGTTTGCCATGCACTGAAAAAGAGAAGCACTCCAATGCAGAGCAATGGTATACAGTTGTTAAAAAAAGAGAAACTACATCACAAAAATCTGGTGAAAAGAGTAGGCATAGCACCAGAAGTGAAGCTGCAAACACCATATGCTGACTGCACTACCCAATGCAAGCATAATCTCATGTAACTTCCAGAAATCTGACAAGCATTCCTCATCAGGCTATGCATGTAATCATAGCAGAAAGTTCAATAACCACATGCACAACAAATAATAGAGGTGTGCACTGTGTTGAGAGCCAAAACAATATTAAAGTTTACCTTAAAATGATGCATTAGTATTGTGTAAAAAAGTTTTAGAAAATCAGCCAAAACAAAAAGTTATGCACTTTTCTGAGCAATCCAAGGCAGTTGAATCTAAAAAGGTTCTCTATTACTAAATTTTGGAGCACAGTATTTGCTACACCAATAGCAAGCAATAACACCCCATATGAAGCGTCAAGGGTGCAACAAGCAAGTAAGATCACTTTGAGAAACCCAAAGTACAATGGATGAGTGTACTAAAGGTGTGGTGTCACAAATCTACTCAGAGATCAATTTATTAGACTCACAATGTGATACTGAAGCTCCAGGTGCTTGTTGGATATACCACCATCACAATTGTTGCAATATGCATCCAACCTAATACAAATCTCCCATAGTTGTCTCTGTGCCATCAAACCCTAAAAGGCACTAGTGCAGATAAGGCCTGGTTCACGACTATGCTTTGTGTCACTTGACAGTAAGGAACATCCTAAAGTTGCAATCATCTACCTTGGAAGCAATTACTGCAAAATGTGGTATCTAAAGTGATTCACTTTCCTCAGACTATCCTAACCTTGCAACACCAATAATGCAAATATTCAATGATAGGTCTCACTCAAGTCTTGTGTTGAGGGCATGTCTCTCTTGTGTAATTGTACCTTGCATGAATGTTGTCATTGTCCATAAAGACAAGGGAGGTGGTCCCAGCAACAAATTGTAACAGGTGGGGGCAGGAGTAGGGGCAGTGCACAGATAATCCAGTTTGACATGCACAATGCTTATAGCAGCATTCTCTTGGGATCAGATAGATTTGCATGCAAAGCCTTCAAAAATCGACCTGCAACCATCAAAGAAACAAAGCTTAAAAGCCCAATCCACATACCTTCATTGGATCAATATGTGTAAGCAGAAGACTGTCATAGTTTCTCTGATATTCTACAAAACAGATGGATAATCAACATCTTGAGGGGAGAAAAACCCACCTCCAGTTTCACCATCATAGACACGATGATCCACAGACAAAGTGACAAGCATTTGGGTCACAGTCTTGGGCCTTCCTCCACCTAGCAACAAGTTCTCATTCTTTGTTAGTAACAATAGTGCACATACAGAGAGTACCAGACCTAGCCGGAAGCATATATTTTGCAAGCAGAGGGCACTGAAGGGTTGCATACCATCTGCATCCTCCTCCCAAACCACCTTCTTCACACCCCTGCCAACAGCCAATATGCATGCCTGCATGCCAGAGGGTCCCATCAACCACTGATTAAATTGTACAGCAACAAACAGTCTCTATCTGTTGTGCGAGTCATATGACCTTGCTCCTCACATAGCAAGTGATCATGATCTCCTTTGATCCAGAGTCAAAGTTGTGTACTCTACCTGAGGAGGATTTATAATAGCAGAAAAATGGTCCACTGAGAACATTCCAAGGTTTGAGATGCTGCACAAAATAACCAAGCATCCAACCAGTAAATCACTGTAGTGCAATGCAGGACCAATGCCAAGGCAGCACAAACATTTCTGCTCCACTTAGCAGCAGATAGCTTACATCTAGTGTGCATATCATAAAGAGCTTACCTTCTCCCATTTTCCTGCATGCAGAGTGAAACAAGATACTGACCTGAAAGTCCCACCTTGAAACTCATTTGGCTTCAACTTGCCTGCTCGGGCCCTCTCAGCGAGTGATTTTACCTGATGGCACAGCATAGAGAATCCTCTTTCACATATGAAAATTCACAAAATTTGGAGTAGGGTTAATCATGGAAATCAATCATAACACCACATGCCTGAAAGAATTACCTCTGAAGAGATATCTGATAATGATTTCTGGTCTGCATTCTTCAAAATTGGTGTCATCAATCCCTGAAAATAAAATTGCAGAGCACCATCAGCACTCAGGTGTCCAGACAAATACAACCTTTCTCCAACCTGAAACCCACAGTGCAGACCTCCCATGCAGTCCCAACAAGCATACACACACCCTACCTTCTCAGTGGCAACAGCAACACATATATCAATGGAGTTGTTCTTCACTCTGGTTCCTGCCTTGTCATCCCAAAATGCTGCATAGCAACCACCCATAGTTATTATCCAATCTGCATTGAAGATTCCACTACTCAGATTTCACAACAAAGGTGTAGTATGCACATCAAGCTTACCATTTGCCTCAGGCACTTCTTTCAAAGCAAGAGCTGTGGCCCTGATAATAAAATCATTTACTGATATAGAAACACCATGATTCTCTGCATCATGCCCACACCAACCACTTTGTATAAACATGGCTGTTCAATAACCACCTTCTCTCACCTAAATTTCAGAAGTTCCAGCATGAGAATCAGAACTGCATCCCCACAGCAATCTTCCACTGGGATTTGAAACTTCCACATCATGGATTTTATGCATTTAACCTCCAAGAGGAAAAGTTTCAACAGCCAGTAGCCATGTTAATAGACAAATGGATCATCAGATACAGAAAAACAGTTGAAGGTATCAAATCATATGAGCAACAGACCTTTCAGTTCTTTTCGAAGGTCAAGAGTTGGATCCAAAAGAGTAGCTGACAGCAGCACAGCAGCAAACAACCACTAAACAATGTCAATGTGGACTTTGGGATCACATAGACCTAGAGGTTAACACATCATTACAAAAAGTGAGTGCAGTGGACTTTGGACATGGATTTCTTTGTGTGTAAACAGGTTACATCCAATCATAGAACCAGTGGCAAGAAGTTGAACTTGAAGCTTGGAGATCAGAAACCATTTCAAATATGAAATTCACAGACATGATGCAACTGCTGACCTGCTTCAAGATAAGCATGTGGTATGCCAGACTTGGATTCCACCAGTCGCTTTGCTATGATCTGAAAAACAATTAATCCATGAGTTGCCATTATAAATTAATTGCAAACACTTCACCATTTGCAAACATGTATGAAGATTGTATTCTAGAAAAGACCCTATTGACTGGGATTTCAACTGCTGATTCATCAATGCCATACATACCTTCCGAATTTGGCTGGTGGGAATATCTTCATAACTTAATGCTGGGCTAGAAGCTGCTGGGACTTTAGCAGGTGCAGATATCTTAGAAGCAGCAGCAGGAGTTGATTTTGACTTTGGTAATAATCCACTTTTCATTGCAGCTAACACATCACCTTTCACCAGCATTCCATGAGGACCTGTTCCAGTTAATTGTGAGGCATCCAATCCACTTTCAGCAAGTAGTTTCCTCACTGCTGGCCCAAATTTACCCTGCACAGCTGAAGAAGACAAAGGAGCTGGAGTAGCAGGTGCATGTGCTTGTGACTGTCCCTCTGCTGCTTTGGGTGATTGCCCACTTGCTGAGGGAGTAGAAGCTTCACTGCCGTAACTGGCAAATTTCTCCAACTCTTGATCACTCTCAGCCTATGGTCACATTCCCACAACATCACCATCTCGAATAGAACCCCATTCTCTCTTCAATGTACTGTTCCATTTATCTAAAGACCACTCTAGATCTTGTGTACATGATTTAATCATCTCCTCCACCAGATAACCAACAGATGATTGCTTTGCAGAGTGATTGGCAATATCTTAGACAGTGTCAGGAGCACAGTAGCACACTGCAGAACATTCAGAAAGAAAGCAGGTGATAGTATGTTTGGGAGGTGCTTACAATCACACAAAGCCCTCTGCCAACCTGAACATCCTTTGTGCCAGATGGTATAAGAATCTTGGCCATAACTCTGCAGTCACATCACACCCCAACACTCATTGTAGTGGATGCCTGCAAGTCCAAATACATTGATGGTTTGCTGCATGAAGCTCAACAGCTTGCTAGTTGTCCATAACAACACCACTTGACAGATGATTGGGTCCCATACCACCAGGTCCAATAGTTCCTCAGTTTGCAAGGTCTGCAAATATTCTGCTTGCTAAGTTTCCAGCAGTTGATGGTGTGATATGATTCTGGAGTTTAGAACCCTCTGGAGATGATGTTCCAAGGGGACATGGTCTCATGGATTGGTGCTTCTTTTCCCTCTATCTACTTTTCTTGCTTGCATTGGGTATTTACAGAGAGCAAGATCCACAAACAAAGAAAAGAAAGAAATGCTTTGACCTCAGGTTCTTAAGTAACAAACATGCAGCAGGGCAGCTTTAGATGGACATATCCCAATGTGTCTTGAACATGCTCCTTTTGCATACTAAAATGAATGTTGCCAGAACAGTCACAAGAACATACCCATCCTCCAAGGACTCAAAGTCAAGAGTAGCCTTGTCTGTCTCAATGTCACAGAGCACATCACCTGCTGCTACCTGCCATGAGATTCTTCTCCTCAGGTGCACTCTACAAGGGGAGCTGTTCTGACCTTTGAATTTTTTTAAATAACAAAAGAGTTGCTTGCAAAGGAATAAACTGCAAAACCAGGTGCAAGTGGAGCACAACAAAGAGATGATCTTTTAGCATGCCACAGCTCTTTACCTTGTCTCCTTCCTTCTTTTTCCAAGTGCCAACATTCCCCTGGGTCTGCAGAAGAAAAATCCATGAAATTGTCAGACCCCTAACAACACGAATAGCATGACATTTCCCCTAAGCTTAAACACCTTCAGAAAGTTTTGAGCCATAAGAGATGTTGACAGACCACAACATACCATTGTTGGAGAAAGTGCAGGCATTGATAACACTTCATGAGGCGGGAGGTCAACCGGGGGGAAACTAGGATGAGGTGAGGGGGGGGAGTGTGAAGATGGTCTGGCTTGTTCCTGTGGTTGGGAGGCCTGTGATGCAGTTTGTCCATCTTCCTCCTGACTGTAGCTTGTAAATTTCTCCAATCCTTCTTTACTCTCAGCCTATTTCCAGGATTCCACATCATCCAAATGTCCAGTTTCTAAATCAATTTTCCTTGACCAACAATGAGTGATGCAGGGCAAAGAAGACAGAGAAAAAGGAGCATCAAAAGTGCTTACAACTACACAAAGTGCCTGGCCAACAGGAATGTCCTTGGTGCCAGCTGGAATAAGAATCTTAGCCAAGACTCTGCAGTGAAGTCACACCCCCCAGTATTTATAAGTTCTCGAAGCTCCAAGTCCAAGGTTCTTGATCAAGCTACTTGCAATTTAGAGGCACATAATCTTGATATGCATCAACACTGCTGGTCTCTCATGACCAATAATACCAGACAGGTTGAAAGTTGAGAAGTCTTGAGAATAGGTATATATGTGTACCCATCCTCCAGTGACTCAAAGTCAAGAGTGGCTTTGTCAGTCTCAATATCACATAGCACATCTCCTGCTCCTACCTGCCATACTATCCTTTGAGTTTCAGTACCATTATGTTACTAGAATAAAACCCTCTGCAGAAACTTAGAGTCAGCAGCAGATACCAGGTACTTAATGCACAAAACTAATTTCACAATTGTGAAGTTGAAGCACCACCTTGAGTGGACTATGTCTCTTACCATATCTCCCTCTTTCTTCTTCCACTTTCCAACATTCCCTTGAGTCTGCAGACAATTAAGGAACAATGTGAGCACATATTTCTGTACACAATGAACCCTCCAAGGACTTCGACCTCCAAACACATTACCATTGTGGGAGATAGTGCAGGCATTGTCAAAACTTCATGAGGTGGCAGGTCAGATGGAGGAGAGCGTTGAGGACTGGGAGATGGTGCAGTGGCTGGTGGTGAGGATGGTGATGCTTGCTGCTTTGGTTGTGGAGAGGGTGTAGGCCCAGATCCAGCAGAATATGATGCAAATTGCTCCACACCTTCTGCACTCTCAGCCTACATCCAGCATTTCAGGTTAGTTCAGTCTTTTTACCAAAAAAAAAACAGTATGCTGAATATGCATAATGACCATTCTCTATACAAATAATGCAGACGACTGCACACTGCTCCTTTATCTCAGCCCTTTTGCTGGAGTCATAAAAATTGGTCATGTTTCTTAATCCTGACTCTAGAAGGCACTTACAACTACACAAAGTGCTTGGCCAACTGGCACATCCTTTGTTCCAGCTGGTATCAAAATTTTAGCCAAAACTCTGCAAGGACAAGGCAATCCAGGATCAGCAATACAGAAGCATACAAGTCTAGGTTCAGTACAGAGCCAATTCAACAGCAAGAGATCATAGCTCTAAAATTACACAAACACAACTAATGGTCTCCATACAGAAAATTGCTCTACTGAGTCCATCCATCTGAAACCATGTGTCTGAGTCTCCACCCGAAAAGGGGAGGATGGAAGGAATTCGAAGTTCTTCTAATGTGAGTGAATAAAGCGTACCCATCCTCCAAGGATTCAAAATCAAGAGTAGCCTTGTCTGTTTCAATATCGCACAACACATCCCCAGCTGCTACCTGCCATGTTCTCTCTATATTCATCATGCTTTACATGAACAGGTTTAATATTTGTACAGATGCTCAGGAAACTCCCTGCATTTTGAGTTGTCAGACAACTGATTTAAACTAAAGCTGTAAACAAAGCACTTTTCAGATCCTTACCGTCTCCCCTTCTTTCTTCTTCCACTTCCCCACATTTCCTTGAGTCTGCACGAGAGAAAACAGCATTCTCAATAGTGTTGCTGACAAAGATGAGCAATTCTGCAGAGCTACAATCTCAAACACCAACACAAAAAGACAGTACACAAGCACACATATCAGCCTAGGATATCCTCATGAGATGATAACAGAACAGCCACAAATAGATCAAGCATGCTGGTGGGCGTACTGAAGAATCCTGGAAAACTAAAAGCAGACATTCGAAACTGTAGAAATGTGTAACACATAGGTGGTCTCCTTTCCATTGAAACCCACCATTGTGGGTGACAGTGCTGGCATTGTCAAAACTTCATGAGGTGGTAGGCCTGATTCCAGTTAGAAGACAACATACTTGTCAGTTACAGTCTGTATGAGCGCCCTTGAAATGTATGGAGCAGGACTTCCTACACACATTCTCAAATGTTTCAATGGTTTTGCAACAAATTCATTTGTGATGCAGCCACCAGATTCACTCCACACAATCCTCATTCTATGGAGGTTTGCTATGCACTAAAAAAGAGAAGCACTCCAATGCAGAGAAATGGTGTAGAGTTATTACAAAAAGAGCAACTACATCAGAAAAAACTGGAGAAAAGAGAAGGCATACCAGAAGAACTATAGCTGCGAACACCATATGCTGACTGCACAACCCAATACAAACATAATCTCATGGAATTTATAGAAATCTAACAAGCATTCCTGGTCAGGCTATGCATGGAATCATAGCAGAAAGTTCAATAAATCACACGCACAACAAATAATATGGGTGTGCTAAGAGCCAAAATAATTGTGCACAACTGGGTTGTAAGTCAGGTAGATTTTCACACCACTATTGTGAAAACCCATCAACAATACAAGAAGTAAAAATGTTTAGCCAATGTACGAAGCAAAGTAAGTACCTTGGCAGTCAGGAAGCCATACTGCTCCTCGATGAAGGATGCAGAGAAGTAGCTGTTCCTGTGATCCATGCCTATTGTCAAGTGAGTAGCTAAAACTGGATTCAGAACTGGCTGACTTCTTGCACATGATCAGGACCATAAATCCTAGAGAGGAAAACTAGTGGAGGCAAACCGGATTGAGCTTACTATACTTAAACAACACAAGAGTTTCAGATAAAGTGCAAGCTGATCGAACCTAGCATCCTGAAGAGGCATCAACTGCTCCTTTCTTGCAACAGGCGCACTGCATCCAAACCAATCGAAACACAATTCCCTGATTATCGTCACGGCCAATCAATCAGGTCACCTCGATCCTTTTCCTTCCTACTGTATGTCCAAATGCCCTAAGACAGAGCTGTAGATCGACCAGCTTGCGGAAGCATCTTAATTTGAACCTAGTTTTTTCGATCCTGCTTTCCTGCAGGATTCCCTCTCAATGAATGTTCGCGTAATTCAAAATCCTGGGATCTTCCACATAACCTCCAAGATCCGCCACCAGGCAGTCAGCCCCACAGCTTGATTGGTCACAGCGAGGGACGATCGAACAAATTGATGGAATGTGAAAGGCACGAGAGATAGAGAATAAGAGTACCGGGTGTAATACCATCTGGGTGAGACGGCAGTGCGGCGAAGACTGGAAGCCAAGACTCGCGCCATACGCTCCCGTGCGACCCCCGAGCGACAGAGTGCCGCCATCGCCGCTGGCAAGCGGACACAGAAGGGAGAGGCAGTAGAGGTACCGGGAGTCGATCGTGCGTTTTCTTGTTCCCGAAGACGCAACTGTTTCTCCTGAAAAGGCTATCTAGACAAACCGACTGGCCTGTTGGTAGATTTTCCAGAAAGAGCACCGCCGGAGAAAGGCATCTCATCAACAAAACGTACCTATAGAGGGTGAGAGAGAAGACGAGCGAGCGCCGTGGTCCGCGCAGCTTGGCAGAGGCGGAGATCGCTGCCACTGTGAAAAGGAGGTTGGGAATCGGAAACCCTTGAATTAGACGACTCGCCACAGAGGCGCGTAACACCCACCACTGCCAAAAAAGAGAGCTCGACAAATACGTGTCGGCGAGAAGACGAGGCCCCAAAGAAAGATTCCCAACTGCCTGGATCCCGCAGCTATAATGGATGTGTTTCCACGATCTTACAGACTGTCAGTCTCGCCCTCTGTCGCGCACTGTATCGTCGTATCAATTCTCAATTTCTGATGCGAATCAAGTATGTAGCATCCTGGATTGTCATGATCTCTGGTGCCCTAATCTTCAGTGCTGGGAAGAGCGAAGTGGGTTGGAGTTTTGCAGAGAGTGAAGGAGTATCACACTCAATAATGATTTCTGACACAACACAACTTATTTCCACACGTTTATTAGCAGAAGTTCATCTCTGAGTTCGACCCTAGAATTCAAATTAGCATTGTTTGCAGCAATGGTTGTTTGTCGATACTTAGATTTGCTCCTTTCGGCTCTGGGATTCAATTCTTTGCGAATTCTGCAAGGAGCAGAAGCTGCTGTCCCACAGATAACTTGCTACAAAACCCCTGTTTTAGGTCTTTTATGATCTCCCAGCAATTTTGCATAGAAGGTTGGGTTTCTTTCTTAGGATCCGGGGCTCACTTCATTCCACGTGCTGCAAGAAGGGAACTCAAGTTGTCAACTGGTTTGGCAAGTTGTTACAACTTTGATATCCAGAGATTCAGACATAGCAGTGTGTTTTTGGTCTTGAAACGTTGGTGTTTGTGGGACAAGAGGTAGAATGAATTAGCAACAAGGTGATTTGGATCATTGGTGGGCTTCAAGAGATTGTGTTTGAGGAGGCAAAAGCTGATGGAGTCAATGGGGTGTGATAGTAGCTTGTCAATCCTAGTCATGATCAAGGTGATGGTCTGACACTTTGTGAGCATCTCTCATAAGTCTATGACCACACTCACTGTCATGTCACGTTCAAAGTGTTGTTGTGAAGACTTCTGTGCAATCTCATGTAAAGCTATTTAACTCAATATGCCGGTTTCTAGCTCCAGCAGTGAGCATTGTTTGTTAAGGTGACCATTGTTGAAAGACTGAGGACAGATGGGTATGAGACACAATGTAAGGAATGCAGCTAAAAGACTCATATTAGACAGTAGAGAAACACACATGACATTGAAAACCATGCTCTCATCTTGGATTTTGATGTACTCCTATGTCTCTTCCTTATTTGCAAATCTGCATTGAAACTAGCAAGTGACAATGTCAGTGTGATTTTTTTGGGGAGAGGGGCTGATGAAATTGCAGGATTATGCAGACAATGAGCATAAAGAAGAATCTCATAGATGTGTTAGCTTGTTAAACTTAGGTTTTGTATTCTGCAGGAAGAAGATGCTCACAGAGAGGAAGTTGATGATGAAGGGATATACTTCTCTTGAACTTTGCACATTCAAGTTCAAAAATCCATGCATTCTACTGCATTGGGATAATTATTCTGTTTGAAAACTGTCAGTTGTTTCTTGGTCCCATTGTTAGATTTTCTGAATGGAGAAAGCCTTTTTCTTATGTTGACATCTATATTGTTTTTTGAATCCAGGAATCCAAAAGAAAGACAAAGTCAAGCCTCCTGGGACAAATTCCTTTAAGAAAGATGCTGTTCATCAAGCACAAGAAAGAGATGGAGCGTGTGAAATAGAAGGGGGAGGAACAGTGCAAAATAAGTCAGGAAGAGGTATTTAAGGAAGTTGCTTAAATAGGTTGAATCTTTATTTGTCTCATTCAACCTTGTGTCATAGGAATGAGAGGCCTCAGATCTGTGCAGGGTTCAATTGTCTCATCTTCTACAAGTTTTTAACTGCTTGCACACATGCCTTCATCTCAATCTAATGGGTTGAGTACTATGGTTGTAGAGATTCACAATTGATTGTTGCTAGAAATTATGCTGGCATGTAATGAGATCATCAAGCTAAACGGCAATTATGTACCAGGAAATCTATCATGGTCCTCAAATTTGTTACATTTCTAGAAAATGGTTTTGGAGTAATATGCATTTTGAAGGAGGACGTCTGTGTTTTGTATGATTGCTTTGCTTGTCGACTAAGCTTTGTGGCACTTGTTGGTTCTTCTCTTGCCCACAGAAAGACAAGATGTAAAGTCCACATGGAAATGTCGAACAGTGTGGTTTTCCTGTGAGCTACACACTACTTGATACTGTAGAGTCCTACCGCAGTTCAAGTGATGGAAGGTCACCTGATTGTTTTCTTGAGTCTGTTGGCAGGTACCAACACTATGGAGTTCACCAAAGTGCTAGTTTTTCCAGGGATCATAACAGTGGAGCTGAGGCCTTGTAGTATGAGCCTCTTTGTTTCATGCTTAGATGCTTGCTTATACAAGATCAATGAGTGAAAATGAAAGCTTACCCTTAGAGGCCTGTTGCAGCTTGAATGAAGATATTGTTGACCATTTGTATCACTATTGATATATAGCATCCAGGAGGGCAGGATGGAAACTGGCAAAGGGTTGATGAAGGGAGCACATTGAACAGCGAGGTTTGCTTGCCAAAGCTATTGTGCCTACTTCCTGTGGTGGTTTGCAGTTTCTTGATGTCCAAGGCCGTGGTTGCCAGATATTACTCTGCAGCAGTATTGGGTTATCAGAGGGTGTTCACAAACAAACATGCAGATCACTCTGACCTGATGGCTCCTCTGCCCCTTTCTTCTTCTGTGCATTGAATGTTTAATGCAGTGGGTTCTGAATTTTCTGAGCTCTGCATCCTTCACGCTCTGATTTTGGTTTCCTCAGGGTCAAAGTGGTGACAGGCCTTCTCTTGACTGATTTGGATGCTCACAGAAGCTTGTGAAGCTAGTTGCTAGCAGCTTTCCTACAGCTCTCTACCACACACAACAATCGTGGCAAATAATCCATCACTCATAGACTGAGTGGCCCTCTTTCTTGGTCAATTTCTCAAGCATCAGCCAACTTTTTCTGATGCTCAGCCCAACAATTCTCTTATCCAACAATCCACCTCTACTGCAGCTGCTACTATTATCAGCCTGTCTGTTCTTGATCAGTACAAACCCAATTAGTCCAGGAAACCTCTCACTGTGGTTGATGGTAGCATTGCACAAAACCTCAATGTGTAAACTTTTTCAATCTTCAAGCATGCAACATCTGGCATGCACACAGACCAATGGTAGAAGTTTTTGTATCTTTACCAATTGTATGACCTGTGTAGATGGCTGCTACCTGTTTCTTGTTATGCAATTGTCATCTGCTTTATATTTTTCTTCACTCTTGCATGTACAAAGCCATGATCTGTGCAAGCAAAGTGCCCATAGCATATTCATTTCTGGATATGTGTTGTGTGGCAAGTTAGTCATGAATTGTCGAAGTGTTGTCTGGATGCAATTACTTAATTATAGGTGCTTCGGTCACATTCTTAGGGTTCTCATCCATCTTTGAGTTGAATACAGGTGTTATGCAACAACATAGTGGATTGTGGCACTGCAGACATGTCACTCTGCTGCAGCTACTAAATGTCAAATGTAGCTACTACCTGTCTTGGGACTATTGCTATGTTGTTCATGTGAGTATGTATTGAAAAGTTGAGTTTTGCTCTGTTTTGAGATATCTTAGAACTGGATTGATTGATGCTCATGCAGGTTGATGCTCTTTATTTGTCCAATATGAGGTCTATTCATGAAGTTTGACCTGCTTAAACAACAAATTTGGGAAGCCTATACTTGTAGCATGCTTTAAGTAGGTTGCAAAGTTGAATTCTCATCAACTCATACACAAAGTTCACTTACAATTTGGGATGTAGACATGTCGATAATGTTCCAAGATTTGGGTCATTTAGTGAAGTGTAGATCATAGTTTGTCAAATGAAAGTAGTCTTGCGTGCTTGATATGTCCAATGAATTACTTATATGGAAGAGCTTGAACATCAAGTACAACAATGGGTTGTCAAAAGTTAGTTTTAAGGTGTGTGGATGCAGCTAAGGGCTATATGCACCATGGATTGGAGTTCACTTTCTAATTATGACCAATTTTTTTCTCATGTTGGCGTAGATGTTACAACTATAAGCAAATGTGATGATAAGCTAGTAGCCAAGGTGGATTGAGGTTGTTTTTGGGGGGTGTTTTTAGATTCATGGTTTGTCTTTGCCACACTAGCATGGGCATAGTGGGTTACCCTTGTAGAATCACAACAGGATGTATGGAATCGAAGAAACTTTGGAATGTAGATGGTTCATTTACTGTTTGGAGATGTGTCTGATGCTTATTTTGGGAGGTAATGATGGTTTGGAGATGGTGAGGTGTTGGCTCTTTGTCTACATTGTGCATTCAAGTGACATGGTGGCATGAAGTTTTCAGGCAATGGGTAGCATGGAGCTGATATTAAAGATGGGGGAAGCAAGGAAGATCAAGGCATTAGAGAGGGGAGGAAGCCTCTAAGATCAGGGAAGAACATTTGCAAGGCAATATTTTATGCATATGGTTACATTTTGTGCAGAAGCTTGTGGGGATTCTGATGAAAGCTGGTTCTTAGTCATTTCAATATTTTGGCAATGAGCAGGACTTTCATGTTGCAGGATTCCTTTCAACTCAATTTCAATGAGATTGTGAACTCATTGAACCCCTTGAATTCTACATGTGAAGCATCCAGATGAAAACTTTTGAGATTGCCAGAAGGATTTTGCACACATAATCCCAACTACCAGAGTGTCATACTCATCACCAGCAGGAACAGAAAAAGAAAGGGGGACACTGGAATGAGCTCAAATGGGATGATTGGTGGGTTGTTTTGGTCAAAATTGATGGAAAGATCAAGTCTGAGCAGTATACAATCCAAGAAGTTCACTGTTCAGAACTTGAGGCTTCCAATTCCTAAATGCCAATGGAGGAGTGAATGACAAAATTTTAGCAGTTGGGTTTAGTGGGGATATGACAAATGAAGACATTGGGTCTGAAGTTGCAAATCACCAGCCTCTGTACCTTATCTAATTTCAATGCAGAAGTGGTGATGAATAAGAGCTTGAAAAAGTCAATTGAGCATACTAGGGTTCTCAACAGATTGCAGCTTGTCCAAAGATTGCAACACCAGATCACAGCAGCTTATGCTTCTGTTATATATAATAGTCTATAATTGCAGTTGCAAAAAATTATCACAGGCATCTAGTTTCCATGTACCAAATGTCTTCAAATGTCCTCATGTTTGCTTCTTTAGTGCACATAGTTTTGTGGCAGAAATGAGGATGCTGAGGTTTGAGAATCAGCAACAGAAAAAGGGGAGAAACAGTTGCATGGGAGGTGATGAGACCTGCACAGTCCAGAATGCCCAGGTAAGTTAAAGCAGTAACCACCATGTTGCAGTGACTCTTTGCATCTCTAACAGGAAAATACTGCCAGACCATTTACACTGTTAATAAGCATATGCAGTTGCATGGCTGCAGACTCACTAGGACTGCTCATATTCTTTTGATTGTCCCTTCATTACCCATCAGTTCAGCTGGCAGAGAGAGTCTCTGATCAATTGAACATTTTTGAGAGCTGAGGAAGAGAGCAGAGGTATTGAGAGACAAAGCTCAGTCAGCATTATGAGTTCAGGCAGGAATTGGGGAAATTCTTTGCAATCCTTTTGAGGAAAAATAAGTTCTTTGTGAAGGGTGCTTCACTCTGAGAAAGTGCTTTCTTCTGCAAGCATTAAAGAAAGAGAGATTGTTGGAAACACACTCAAAAGAAGACAGCCATACACACAGTGAGAGCACATTTAGTTGGAGTAATCATGGGACTGATGCACATATATGCAGAATCTGATAGACCCCGCTTGGGGATGGTGAGAGATTCCTCAAATAAAAACTGGAACCTTGTGAAAGCTGAACTTGGTCAGGTAAAGCTGCTTTCTCCATGATCCATAGTTGGAGGAAACTCTCAAGCTCTCCATACACCTTTCATACCCGTTCCTGCTATCAAAATTATCATTGGGAGAGCTTGTCACTGATGAGAGAGAAATTTGAAAGAAAATTTTGTACATGCTACTGCTATACTTTTGTCATGTTTGCAAACCCAAGAATGTCAATGACACAAGAAAGAATTTGTTTCTGCCTTGAGCTCTAAATTGGGTAGTAAGAATCTTAAAATTGTTGATATGCAGCCAAGGAGAGTAACACACAACATCGGTGATTCCAAATTCATATATGGCAGGCCAAATGAGCGCAATGCTTTAGGTGTGAGAGAAGGTGCAGTCTCTAACCAAATTCAATACATTCCTGAGAATCTACCACTCAAATCACCACACTGTGCTCCATTGCTGTCAAATTCCATATTTTGCAAATCATTGAACATCTATACTCCAGAAAAACCACAATGCAAAAAGAATACACATTTCATCACCTATTCTGAGATCTCTCAATGACCAGCAATATCAAATAAATTTTCTATTCAGCTGCATTTTCTTCATCTGCTGCAATTTGAAAACTCTCTGTACAATCAATCAGTCGTAACTGTCTGGAACTTCAGAAACAGAAGATGAAAACTATGTTGCTTCAAGGTCAGATAGCTGCCAGACTCCACATGTCTGATTGAATGCATACCACTATCTCAATAGTGTTACTATCAGTAGAATGCTCAATCACAGTCCAAGGGTTAGGGTAGCTTCATCAGGTCTGGAACTGAATTTCCTGAGTGTTAACATAAGATCCCAATCCTTGGATCAAAATTTGAGGTTTTGGGTGTGGCATGTATGCAGTGATAGTGCACATCCATCAAGTTCCATACTCACTAGACCAGAAATATGGCCCTGATTTCAAAGCTATGAACAAAACAGCTGTAATCAAGTGCGTGGCATGCATGGCTTTTGAAACAAAACAGAAATTCTTCAATTTAATCAAGTTTTTTTGTAATCTTTTTCAACACTACTGTTGACATAAAATTCAGTTGACATCTTT
>Ga0209208_10001133_pt1 | contig 37107 bp, 32 predicted proteins | sample S1TSphfallax_3_FD_187694 | JGI IMG/M metagenome (GOLD analysis project Ga0209208, IMG submission 187694) | Host-associated microbial communities from peat moss isolated from Minnesota, USA - S1T2_Fd - Sphagnum fallax MG (SPAdes) (version 2) | ecosystem: Host-associated > Plants > Peat moss >...
TGATGAAATTTCATTGATTTATTATAACATGTTTACTACAATATATTTGAAATTATAAAAATTGAAATACAAATATGTACCATTTGGTTGGATGAACATGATATTCATGGGTGACTTTTTATAACTTTTTCCATCTGTAATGATACATCATTGTATTCAACAAATATACAACCAACCTTTGCATTCACAAAAAAAAAATTCAAAATTCAAAAAAAAGAAAAAACATGAAAAAAGAATTATATTGATTTTAATCATGTAATTTAATTGAAAAAATGTGACAAAATGAAGACATCTTATATGTAGCTTTTTAAAAAATTTAAAATTGGTAGATTTTTTTATTTAAACTTTAAATTATTCAAAACATAATTTATTTTTAATTTGAAAACAAATTTATTTGAAGCTCCATGGAGAACATTGACCTTTGTAGTTTTTCAAAATGAATTACATAATACTATTAATCGTAATATGATAAAAATGAATTCAAATCATCAAATCAAACATGTTATACAATTTTAATTGTTAATACTTACCCGAAAAATTCAATATATCATAACATACAATATATTATAATGCAAACAATGCCAACAAACAAAAAACCCAAAATTTAGCACCATTCATAAAAATTTACGAAAGAATGAAAATCATAATCATTGTAACCTATATTTAAAAATAGGAATTATTAATGGGACAATTGGTTATGTTAAAAATATTTCATTTTCAAAATCACATTAAATGGAACATGGTAATTAAATACCCTCGCCTATTAAATTTTAATGAACTCATAAAAAAACATGAAACATTACAAGACACCACCTTCCAAGGTCTACCTAAAAATGTCATACCAATAATATTCATAACAAAAAAAATTGCAATATAACTATAAAAAAATCAAATGTTCTTAAAACTTTTAATAAAATTTTCATTATCAACTACCACTTGCTTTAACTTTTTATTTAATTGATTTTAAATTTTAAGAACACACATTTGAACATTTGGTAATAAACCTTTGTCAACCATCTAACAATGTGTAATTTAATATTTACAACATATATGTAACATTATCATGTTTACATTCCTTAAACAAGCTCATGATTTTACGAAATATTACAATACAAGACACACTCAGTTAATTTTTTAAAATGATCATAAAAAATGACAATATCAATTGTGAGATTATACATCGAAAAAACCAATATCCCCAAATGCCATAAAAAAGACAAACAAACACAACATGAAATGTGTAAAACTAAAGATGAAAATACTATTTAAATAAAACAATTTAAACAATGTCATACATTATTAGTAGGAAGAACTTCAATTAACAAAAGAAGGTGAAAACAAAATTTTTAATCAAAATGGATTACCAAGCGATCAACATTTGGGAGTACCTATGCAAGTAATATATGAAGAATTATTATAATTTTCAAGATATGAACAACACACTTATGCAATCATGAAAACAATAAACAAAATTATTAAGAAATTTCTTCAACATATTTTGAACAACAATAATCAATGAATCTCAATAAAAATATACTTCCACACTTGATTCCCGTTGGACAATATATGATTCAAAAATGCTAATAACAAAAACATTACTCAATAACATCATACAATTATTAGAAAAAAAATCAATTGTTGAAAAAAATAATACTAATATACAAATGTTATGCAACAAATAAATAATTTATCATGTGATGTTTTCATAATAGCATATGCAACAAATATAGCATTTGGGATCAATCCACACAAACCCAATTATACTTTATCACAAATGTGACTACATTTTCAAAATAATATAAATGTTTTTTTCCTTTCCCAAAATACTCAAACCAAAATACCAACCCCAATCTTACCCCATTAACAACACTTTAAAAATATTAAACTAAAAAAAAACACATTAACTATAACAATCATAATCAAGATTATCTAGTCCTACCCTTTTCCAATGTAAAAACAAGACCTGATTTACCCAACACTTACCTGCCCTCTTTTATTTATAAACTTGTTACAACTAAGTTTTGAAGACATGATAGCCAATGTAATATTCCAAAGGGTAAGTAACAAGTCAAATAACACATGCCAAAAAAGGTCTTGTAGCATGTTACATTCCCCCTACCACTTGTAACATGCTCAAAATATGTATGACATGAACACAAAACATGTCTACAAATGCCAAGGTGAAGAAAAATAATTTTTTTTTTATGCTTTTAATCTAGATGTTTTTAGTCATTACTACCCTTTGGCGAAAAAAATTCCATATAATAAGATAATATGTCTTATAATTGACATATGAACATTTGTTGTTTCGGTTGGCTTCATATGCAAAAAGTGAGAATAAAAAAATCCCCATGAAAATATCAAATTTTCTATCTTCTTTATGATCATTGGTAGTGCAGAGCAACGCAGAGCCCAAATAAGTTATTATGTGGATTTCATGCAAAAAATTTGAATGTCTTGTAAGTACAAAGTACATCAAGACTTGATAAACTAACCAATTAATGTGAAGATTGAAGTCAAGTTTGGTGTACAAACCTGGAAAACTCCTGTGTGATGGGGTGAGGAGCAGCAGCAAGGAGTGGTGGGGGACTCCTTGAGCTCTTGTCATGCAAGGCAGCACACCCTCCAGTTCCACCATGCAAGTTACTTCTGAATGGAATGATGATGTGGGTATGATGAATGTACACCGTAAACAGGTAACAGCCCTGACAAGAATAGTGAATATGTTCACCTCAGATGAGAAGGTACATCAACACACATGGTTGATTCCTCGCCACTTCAACAATCCAAGCACCAACACAATCAACTGAGTGATAATCAAGAACATTGAGCTTGCTCTACAGTATCTGAAGTTCCCCTGCCTGTACAAATCTGAAGTACTGTGTCTTTCATCTGACCCCAACCTTGTGGTTCAGACATTTAAAAAGAAGATACTTCAGCATAGGATTATTGACACCTTTCAGTATGCCATGCAACTGAGAAAGAATGTGTGAAGACATAAATACCAGAAACCTAGTTCTGTGCTCAAAGCTTTCAGAGCTTGAGGTGTAAGAAAAGGTTGTAATGTTTGTTGTTCAGGCTGAGCAAGATACATGCAGCTTTAAGAGAGCTTCATTTTACACAGCTGCTTCAACTCCACTATCTACTGCTTTTGGCTCGCAAACATTGCCTCGGCACAATGGGCACACGCTGCACACACCATTTCCTCTGTCAGGAGCTGGATCGTAACTGTAAACTTCACATTCTGTGTTCATGAAGCAAGATGAAGCAATCTGACAGATATGTGAGTGAAACATGTCCTCCTGCTATCAAAACATTACAGATGGGTAAAGCAGGATAAGGAGAGTGCCTAGGAACTGAGTAAAGCATGACATTAGAAAAGGGAACAACCCCACATTGAGGGAGGGCCAGGTATACAGACTTACCCATGGATCTCTGTTAACCACTTGTCAACGCAATTCTTATGATACTCATGGTTACATGGAAGTGTTCTTACGGAATCCCCTTCCTCATACTCCACCAGGCAAATATAGCACCTGAAACACAGCATGAGAAAATGTGAGTTTCTATTCCATGTTTCCTGAACCTCATATGAGTTCTGTATTCCAACCAAAAGCATGAAAGTTGATTCTCAAGTAAAATTGTCCTCTGAGTCTATCAGATGAATGTTTGAAGCCACTTCTAACTTGATTGGAGCCTGTGGTCTTGGTGGATACTTGGTTGCACCTGTGGCAACAATACACATCCACCATTCGATGGTTGCCTCAGTGACCATGAGAAGTAGGATCAGTATTTCACTAAGCAGTCCTGCAGTATACAAATTGGTACCCAGAGAGAGTTCATTCACACACAAACTTCATACACAAGCTGTAATCATATGAGATTGGCAGCCCAAGAGAGTGAACTAAACAGAACATGATAAATCAATTTAAATAATCAAAATATGAAACAGACTGAAATAGGAGTTGAGTTTCAAGAAGCACAGCAATTCCTTACACCAAAAGGACTCTGGAAACTAGGGAAATAAGACTAAAATGGAACAACCACAGTAAAAAGAGCTCCCCAACAAAAAGACAGGTGTTCCAGGTTTTGTAACCATGCAATGCAATGGATCTGACTCAATGAGATTATTCAACTCTACCTGGATCCAAAAGAGAATCTTGCTCTAAGAGTGGTGTACCAAGCGAGGTTCCCCAAGGAAGATCCAGTGCGCAGGTCCATTCTAACATATCAGAATAATTGGACACCACATTCCAGTCCTTTCAGAGGTCACCACCTTGCTCCTGGATGCAGATGTTTGGCAGCCCGATTCATGGCCATTAACCATTAACAACCGTTCAACCACAAAAATGAACCACTCAACTAACCTTATCACATGCAAAAATACCTCTGAACATTTGTTGTTAGTTATAGGCCAAAAGTCTGGAGATGGAAGGCTTTTGTGTAAGGGCCAAATGGCACAGGCAACTTACTGGGGAGCTTCATCACAGTTATCAACAGGTTTGCAATGAGTACGAAGAGGAATGGCATCTACAACGCTGGTAGGTGCAGGGCGTGAGGCCAGTGGCACTGTTGCTGACTGGGAAAGTGCCATTGATTGTCTGTGTATCTCATCAAGAACCTGCAAAACCTAACACCCAATTAGTGCTTATCCTCAAAGTTTGCCTTCCAGTATCAAACAATGACTGTAACAGAATGACCTCACTTCCAAAAGAATGACACCTAAGCATCATCCACTAGCAGGATATAAAACACAAGACAGAAATGAACATTAAATCAGTCAAATGTCGAATGATAACAGAGTTCCTCGTATTACACATACACACATCTGGCCAACACTTTAGAAACCTGTTGCTGGCATGGTGTGGAACTAAGACCATTTCAGTGAAGGCCAATCACCTCAAATAAAGCTTCAGCCAACATGATGATCCGGGAGATGCTAGCTCTTGTATCTGTGTCATCACCCATGTCATGTCCTTCACATGAGCACCTGTGCCCATGGTGGTTCCCGGCACATGATCTTGAATGCCATGAGGTCCCATCCAAACCATTGCTTAATCGACGCAATGCCCATACCTGTAACATTGATCATAGAGGTGAAAGGTGAGAAACTGAAGATAATATCCAACACAAATCTGGGTCTCAATATGCACTTGACTTCCCTATGCAATTCATGTGCAGAAGAAATAGAGGACATCACACTTTGGCCACATGCTAGGCACCACTCAACCAGAGTCAAAAATCCAACCTGAGAACGCACGCGTCTTCTCCTCTCCTCCAAGTCCAAGCTCCTGCTGCCATGCAATGTTTCAGCATCTACAAGTTGTTCAACAGCACCTAATGGCATGGAATTCTCCTCTAAATCAGCTAAAGCAGCCATAGTCAGCGTTGAGGTCCGACGATGAAAGGTTCCTCTTGACAAAGCATCCCAGAGCCTTCTTCCACTACTGCGTCTTGTTTCTGGAGCTGACACCCCAGAACTCTCCCCTGAGGACAAACTGGTGCGAACTAAAGTTGGGCCTGCACTCGACTGACCACGTACAAAGCTGCGCTCCCAGACATTTGACTGATCCCAAGCCTGCAATAAAGATGGGGCTGGCCATGTCGATGAATGGTCAACATCTGTGTCACCAGATGCAGATGCGAAAAGACCTTGATTTGCAGCACCCAACACAACATCTGTTCGATGGTTTGAGTCTGATGAGTCTGACAACACAAAGCTTCCTCCCTCCAAACTGATGGATGATGGCAGCCCTGCATAGTGCCTCAGCTGTTCATTCATTCGACGTCGTTGAAGTGTTGTCTCACATGCATGATGCAACCTTTCATCATAAAGTGGCTGCCTGCTTCCCTCTGCCGCTTCTTCATGAGTTCCTGAGGAAGTTGAGTTTCTTGCTCTCCGCACATAAACACTCGCGAACTGTTGTCCCCTCAAGGCTTCAGGCTGTCTGCTGCCACTTGCTTCTGATTCCACACGACGAATGGTATCATCTCCAGCTGATGGCGGGTTAACCCTATCCAACTCCATATGGCATGGGGGAGAGGATTGGGAATTGCTGGCACTGGCACCTGCAGCAGCAGCAGCAGCAAGGTTGGATGATGACTCCGGCTCTGAGGAGCTCAGCCGTCTGCTGCTTGTGGTACCCTCACCTTCCCGGAGAATCTCTCCTCGATTGATGGCTGTAAACGAACTCAATTGGCTCCGCCTCCCTGGCCAAATAATCTCCTCGAGGCTCAACCTCTGCAAGTCATGACGCACTCACACAACCGGGTCAGTACAACAGCAACACATCTCGAAAACCAGACATTCCAATTGAACATGGAGGCCTGAAAACAGCCAGTACCAGCATGAGAAATGCATATCATGCTGAGAGAAAACAGCCAAGCAAACTCTCCTCAATTTCCAGACAGCCTTTTATGCGTTCTGCGCAATCTGTCTGTCCACTACAAGGGCATGAGAACCGGCACACAGATTTTCCACAATTCTGTGACTACCTCACTTATTAGTCTCCTCTCTTCAAAGAAAGCAACAATACAGGCGCACATGATGCACAATACAGGCATGAACGCTAGCCTCCCTAAAACAAAGTCCCTCGCAACGGGGGAGAAAGAAAACCCCAAAGCATCTCATTACACAAAAAATCCGAGACACAACAAGAGATCTCGATTCTCCACAAAACAAAAGAAGAATATCCAGAGAGAAACAGAGAAAGAGAGACAGAGAGAGAACCATTCATATTACCTCCGGATTACGCCGCAACGAAGGCCGTCGATCTAGTGTGTGGGCCGCGGCAATCATGACTACAGTAGCAGCAGCCTCTCTCTCTCTTCTCGCAGCAGCAGCAGCACGTTCATCTGATGCACTCCGACTACTCCCGGATCCCATACTTCCTCCCTTCCCTCCTGTTACCACTACTACCGATACTACTATGCACAAAACAAAACTCCTCAGGAGTCACAGAAGGGCAAAAAAAAGGAGCTCCTCTCCTCTCCTCTCCTCTCCTCCCCTCCTGGTCCACCACTACTACCACAAAACCAAAACCCCACCAACAACAACAACCCTGCCCTCCCCGCTTATTATTTTCCTCCTCTCCAAAACTAGTCCGTCGTTTTAGTCACAGTCGAGATTTCGAGAGTGGCAATTGGATCACGCTTTATAGCTTCAGCCCCAGTTTTGCTACAGCAGCACCTTGCACGGGTATGGAAGGGGAAGGCGCAGCGAAGAGGAGGAGGAGGACGACAATGACGAGCTCGTCGATCGCCATTTGTCTCGTTCGTTGTTCGTCTTCTCTCACTCTCGCTCTCTCTCGCTCCGCTCCTCTAGTCTAGTCTAGTGTCTCTCGCGGAAGAAGCAAAATCACAACTTTTGTCGGCAAAGATTATTACGCGCTCGCAAGAGTCTCCCTTCGTTCGTCCACCAATCAACGCACGTGAAAAGCGTCCAAAATTTCAAAGGGCATAAAAATCTCAGATAAATTTTTTTTAAAAAAAAAAACCACAGAAGATTGCCCTTGTTCAAAATCTTCCTATTTAATATTTATTTATTTTCATTAAAAAAAAGAATCTAGGAAAACAAAGAAGAGATTGGCAACTTCTTTCTAATTTTCACATTTTAAAAGAATCTAGGAAAACAAGGGGGTGGTTGTGTGTCATTTTGTGGCCTTGCCATTTTACATTAAAAACTATCTTAAGGCAAAAAAAATAATTATGGAAAACTCAAATATTTCACCAATGCAAAAATATAACCTTCAAAAAATCCTCTAAAAGAAACCAAAATCCTTCAAGATACCTCTTATAATTCTATAACTAATAATCTCAAGTTTCAACACAAGCCAAAATATTCATTTTTCAGAAATCCTCGGATAAAAATAGACCTATTATTATTATTATTATTATTATTACCTAGGGGCCAAAATCCCTTCAGCTACTATATACTCTATAATGAATCTAAACACAATATATCCTTGCCTTGGGTATATTATCAAGGCCAACAACAAAGAGATTGGCAACTTCTTTCTATTTTTTCACATTTTTGAAGAATCTAGGAAAACAAAGAAGAGAATCTGGCAAACTTATTTAAAAAGTTTTTAGTTTATTTGTTTTATACATTTTTTAAAAATTCAAAAAAAAAGGATTTGGGAAACTTCAACGAAGTGAATTTTTTCTACAGTTCTTGTGGTTTTATCTGGGAAAATGCTGGGGTTTTTTTTTTTTAAAAGTGTAAATTCGCATGATTTTTCTTTTCTTTTTTTTGGAATTTTTTTTTGGAATTTTTTTGGCCAATTTTTTTTTCACAAGCTGAAGAAAAAAAAAGAAAAAAAAAGAAAAAAAAAGCAAGCCTGCTTAAAAGCCCTTTATTTTTACTTGTTGCATTTAAATTCTCTAAACTTCTAATTCTTCAAATAAATAGAGACAATATTCTATTTATCTATTTATTTATTGATGTACACAAACACACACACACATACATACATACCGATTTTCTTAGTGTTATTTTCAAAGAAGGCAAATATTCAAATTGATTTTGAGCCAGAGGTTTAGGGATACGGGTTTTTTTTTAAATTACCGACTTTATCTGATTGGACCAATGAGCTTCTGGGAATTGGGTAGGATGGGGGAATAATGCGGAGGCAAAAGTCCAAATTGTTAACGCGTTAGCGAAGGTGCGGTATGGGGGTGGGGGGCGGGGGAGGGGGGACGTCGAGAAGACGACGAAGAAACGGAGAAGCTCAAGTCAGGTCAGGTCATGGAAACGCGTGTAAAAAATATCTTGAATTTCCCAAAATAAGATTATTTGGATTGGCTGATTGTCTGAAATTTCCATACAACTTTTAAATTCCCATAGGAATTTATTGTTTGTAAATTTTTTTTAAAAATTCTGGTCACAACACTTGAGTTATGTACTATGTACCCAAAACCATTGCATTCAATTGGCTCACTGACCTTTTTTTTAAAAAAAAATTTAAATTAAAGTGTATTATGATCATCATCGGAAGATTATGTCATATATTGTTGTCAAGGAAATGACATAATCTGCCACCCCAAACCTCATTCATACTGCTTGGAAGCCCTGGCCCGGGTGTCCACTTGTCATATGCCGGGTGGCCCGCCGCCCATGGGCCATTGATTTGTCTTGTAATGGAATATGTTTTAGGTTCCTACTAATGTCTATTGGGAGGACCTTGTGAGTTGTTCCAGTTTGACCAATGGCCATTATGTGATGTAATTTGCACTTGAGAGAGATGAGAAAGACTCTGGCATGTCAGAATTTTTAAGCTGGAATGCCACTAGTGGTGGGGCATTCCTTAGAGCATCTCCATTGTTGGTAGCAAAAGCCCTACCAATGGTAACTAACTAGTCATGGAATTTGTTGATGATGTTTGTAACCCCATGCACAACTTGATGCTTTGAAAAACCAACACAACCTTGGAAAATTTCTCTTCTTAGAGGGATCTCATCTCATGAGCAACAACAAAGTTCAGCTAGTGATTTTGTTGAAGTCAAGTGCCCACATGGAGCTATGTGGAAGGGACCTATGGACATGGATTCAACACCATTCAAAGGAAATGGCCTGGCCCTGCCAATAGATAAGTTGTTATACATCTACCTACTATGTCCACACTCTGAACACCCAAAAAAAATCTGTTCCAATCTAAACAGTCTAAACACTTTCACCGAAGAAACTGGTTCACCTAATGTGAAACCGATTTTAATAAGGTAAAACTTCCAAGAGTTGGATCCAATGCAATAATAGTCTCTCTACCTGTGGGGGCAGGGCCCAATAAAGGCAAGAATTTTGTTGTGAATGGGATGCGTAGTTATGTTGTTCCTTCTTGCATGTATTGCAAGATCGAATCATTGGCAATGTGTTTTGGGATCAAAATTTTCAACATTATAACTCTAATTGTCCAATTGGATTAACATTTGAAGCTAACAAGATCTTTGGAAACAAAATGGGGTATGATCAAGCATGATGTTGTCACATTATTGGGAATTTCAAAGTTGTCGAAGTTTTGCAAAAATCTAGAACAAGAACCAAGGACACAATACAAGAAGCTTAGCAACTTTGTAAATCAAAGCATTCATGACAATAATATTTTACTTTTCTACATTCTTGGTTATTGTCATGTGAAGTTTCACACTAAAAATGGCCAACAACACATGCAAGACCACTTTGACAAAGCACCAACATTTTATGACCTCACTAAATACTAAAGCAAAGTGGAGATCATCAATGAAAGCTCCCCAATATGCCTCTTCCACTATTGAAATTCAATGACTTGGTTCAAAAGTAATGAAAAATTTAGAAAGAACCACAAAAATCAAAAAATGTGTCATTCAAGTTTAAGCACAAGTAATGATGACAAGAATAACTTTGAAACAAGTTGTGATTTTAAAAGACCAAAGCACAATGGTTTCATTCATAATTCCTAACACACAAGTAGTCCCTCACAAAGATTCTAAATACTTCAAATTTTACAAATTGGAAGAATTATGAAATCTTTGAATGTCCATATTATGTTTGTAACATCATCAACCAATCCAAACTCCATCATTCCATTGTACAATTCTACAAAAGCATTAATTGAATAATGACATTTAACTTTTAATGAAATGTTTAAAACATCATACCAAGGTTAATGATGACATGAAATTTCATTATTATAAGAAAAAATTTAAAATCCTAATCATTAAAATAATTGTGCTTTGCAATTGAAGGTCCTTTGCAACTAAATGAATGAAACAACATGTGTTTAACAACTCATTAGTCACTAGTCCCATAGTCTTTTATAACTAGTATGTAGTTGGAAAGGCCAATCACAAAACCCAAAATGTGTTATTGTGATCTAATATTTACCACCCCCAATTCATGCGTGTTTTTCTCCTTTTGAATAATTCATCAAGCAACAAATGGTTCGACTTCAAAATTCCAATTCAAAGCATTTGCACCATTAGACCCTTTCCAACATGCTCTTCGACAAGATATTTGAAATCCATTGTGTTTTAGCCTAGGGATAGGTTTTTGGCTTATAATTCAACTAATCTACCCAACTTTTTGATTAACTTCCTTGGTCTTTTCCACAACGCTTCAAATATGACTTAGATTACCCCATCTTTCAATTGTAGGTTTCTCTCAATGCGTGTGCACACACCCCATGGACCCTATTTGTATCCATTTTTTATGTTGTGCTCATGGCCATGAATGCATAAGAACCCATGATGTAGTTTGTGACACCTTTGTTACCATTGTGCATGATGCTAACTTCCATTTGGGGTGAAAATGATTCCATGCATTTTTTAAAAACATGTTCAACTTTTCTCATTGATGAATTAACATTTGGTTCACCAAAGATGGCATTTGCACCCTAGTTGATATTGTCATCGTCGACCCAACATGAACATATTTATCTCCTTGATCTTGCACCACTCAAAAATTTACTGTTTCTGATGCAGTTCAAGCCAAAGAAAGGAATTACTGCAATTGACACCTCACCAAACAATTCCTCCCCTTAATAGTTGAAATATTTAGATGTTTACACAAACATGTTGATTTGTTTTTACACAATTGTGCCAGTGCCATTTGGAGCTTGGAAAGGTTAGAAGGCCATCATTTGTATGTCTCGATAACTTTTCTTTGTAAATTTTTTTCAATCATGTTACAAAGGTTGTAAACATTTTTTATTTTAAGTTGAATGATAGTCATATGCCTAAGTATTTCTTGACTTCCACATTTTCAAAACACACCTCCCATCACCACAATTGACTTATTATAAGCAATTGGTTTTTGACATGGAAAAATATGCCTAACCTACTATAGGTGATTGATTTTTGACATGGATAGATTTCAACACCTAGTTTGAACTAAATTGATGTCCTATAATTCTCCCTCTTCCTTTTTCTTAGCCCTATGTACATTTTCCAAATCTATGGTGTGTTTATTAATAAAGTTTTGCAAGGTTGCACGTTTTAAAATATCTATACACACTTGTTCAAAGATTGAACATCCCATGAGTCACCTTTAAGAAAATAAATTTATAAGTTTAAAGCCAATTTATAGATAAGATTATTTATTTATTTTTTGGAAAGAAAGAAACAACCAACGGGCCAAAACCATGGGCTCACTTAATGGCCCAATGGATAAAATAATTTCACATTAGACCTTCATTTTCTCTTAGGACCATTGATAATAAAACTATGTATTTTATTTGAATTGTATGGTTGGTTTAAAATTATCTGTTAATAGAAGTATTCCATATATTCATTGGTTTTGGCCAAAGAGTAATTTTGTTCTAAAGTTGAATGAGATGGGTGAAGTGAGGTGGGATAAAGTTATAGGTGGAAATTTAAAAAGAGAGGGGGGAATGGTCGAGTATTGAATTTTTCCTACCTCCAAAAGGTTGTTTTTTGGGTGGCAAGGTTATATTTAAAACTGATATGAAAGGGGGTTTTGGTTGTTTCTAAGGTTGATGAGTTGAGTGTTTTTTTTTCCTCCCCATTTTTTAAGGAGTTGGTTGTTGGGTGGAGTCGGGTGGAGAGGGTTGGTTTTTCATGACAAAGCTGCTTGTTGAAATTGGGCTCATGCAAAATAAATTGGAATTGAGCTTGCGTGAGGCTATTCCGATAAAACTAACAATTTTTTGAACTTTATCCGAAACATTTTTCAATCATAGGAGGAGGTGTCAATAGCAAAGAAATTAAAAACAAGTAGTGTATCACATAATGGTTCTACGATTTAAATGACATCCATTTATGGATGACAAATTTTCAACATACTAAATTGGAAACACATGGTGGTTAGCATGGTGAAGGCCAAGTGGATCCTTTAGTCATGCTAAAAATGCTTCTGTACTGGACTTCACATGACCCTAGAATGGTTTGGATGCACTAAACTTTGACCTGTTTCTGGGTTCATCATAATGTCTCTAGTCTCTAAGATGAAAGGCAAACAAACCCAATAAAAAAACGGAGCTAAAAGAAGTCTAGTGCTTTACATGTACTATTTCCCTTCTATTCTAAAACAAGGGTGTGTCATATTGTACACTTGCCATTTACATGAAAAAGTATCTCGAGGCAAAAGAAGAGAAGAATTATGGAAACTCAAATATTTCACTGTGAAAAAATTATAGAATCTTCAAAAAATCCTCTAAAAGAAACCAAAGTCCTTCAAGACATTATAACTCTATAACTATTAATCTCAAGTTTCAACACAAGCCAAAATTATCATCTTTCAAAAATCATCATATAAAAAAAAAGACCTATTATTATTATTATTATTATTATTATTATTACCTAGGGGCCTATAAAATCCCTTAAGCTACTATTACACTCTATAATGAATCTAAACACAAAATCCACTACCAAGTTTGCATGGTTGGTTGTAATAGGGTTTTTAGGGTTGGAGATACTCTTAACTCCTGACTTCTCCGGAGTTAAAAATAACCACCCCTGAGGTGTGGGAGCGGAGGCTGGTTATTTGGAGGACTCCTTGCTGCGAGGGAGTTCATTAACCCCACATAAACCCTGGATACCCAGGCAATAATAGCTCTGGGCGATGAAGAATCACAACATCCGGTGAAGGATTGGATGGATCCGAATGTTGGATGAAAAATTGCTTCGGTTTTTTTTGAAAATAATCAGAATCCAAGAATAGGTATCATCAATTCCGGTTATTTCAAAGACCAATTTTCCAGAACCGATGACTTTCATCAAAGAACCGGTCAAAACTGGCAGTAGTTTAGGCAGTTCTTTGATTTTTCAAAATGTTGAGAGCCACGGTTATGAAACCTAAGAACCGCCCTTATTATAACTGGTGGGGGGTCTATTTCACGTCTGTGATGGCCGCCTTGATAACCGGAGAGTTGTCTATTTCGTGTTTTTGATAACCGTCCCACACTGCAAACTACGGATCCGTGTCACAACGATTGCGCAATCTCTCTCTCATGACAATTGAGTGGATGAGAAATCCCAAACAGAAAGTGCATCCACGAGGAGCAACAGCACAAGTTGGTAATGAACGTTTGAGAGCGAAAGCGGCCTCGAGAATGAAAAAGCCCGTTCGCGCCCTCGCAGTGGTGTGTGGTGGCTGCTCCTCTCTTTTGGTATTGTTGTGATTCCCTGGCGTGTTTTGCAGAGCTTCTCTGTCTTGCGAGGTAAGTGTGCACTCACAACGGCTTCAAAATTTCCGATTCCAAAGCTCATTTGAAATTCTTCTTGCGGAAAATTTTCGCAATTTATTTTTGTTCAATTTTTTTTCCGATTTTGTTTGCGGGGCTTGTTTCCTCCGTGTGTGAAGGTTTTATGGTCCCTTGCTTTCTTCACTGTTTTGTTTCCAGCAGTAGAACACTTTGGCCCTGTCTTTCTGTTAGAAGAATCTGACAAGCAACAGATTGCTCTTCACTTTTCCTACATTTTTTTCCCCAGGTTCTTGAGGTTTTTGGCACTCTCAGTTGCAGCAAGATTCTCTGTTGGAGATTCCCTCCCCCCCCCCCCCCCCCTCTCGTAGCTGAGGAGCGAGGCACGAGGTTGCTCTCGATGGAGGAAGCCCCAGAACCTGAAGGTCGGAAGCGGGACAGGCGGCAGGCTGTGCTGAATTCCATGTTGCTGCGAGAGTAAGTGACTCTTCTTTTGAACCTTTTTCTTCATAATCTGCATTTAGAGCGATGCAGGAACAATTGAGAATTTCTTCTTCTCTGGAATGACATTTTCCCCTATAATCTCGTTGTGTCAATCTACAACGATGCAGAGTGCACTGACATTCTCCTGATAGGATGTGGTTTTTGTGAAAGGAGTTTCCAATTCCAAGCACCCTTTAGGGTTTTATAGTTTATAGTCTATGCTTATCACTAATTGCTTCACAACGTCCAGCAAATAGAAACTAGTCCAGCAATGATCTGTGCCATGACAGAATTTTATTCTCAGCTCTGTCAAACTGCAGCAGAACCACCAAATTGCAGGTTCTGTTTTCAGTGCTAACTGAATTCTTTCATGTTACAAATGCAGAATCATGGACAGTAGTGGAGATGAAGACTCTGATAAGGAGGACCATGAAGATCTACCTGCTGGTAAACATCCTCATGTGCATTTTCAGGAGGACAAGGAAGATGAGCCTGCTGAGAGACATCCTCACACTACTCAGGTGCATTCTTCAGAGTATTATTCTCCAGTGTGCATTCATATTTGAGCAATAAGGATATGTTGCAGGTGACGTATGATTTTCCCAAATGTCAAATTGGGTTTGCAGATGTTTTCTTTGTACTGGTATTTTGATATTAGGTAAGTATATCAGAGATGGTGGAACTGAACTCATTGCACTTGATTCCCACTGTTCTCTCAGAAGCATGGTAATGTGAGTGGTGATATGGTGGAGAAGGAGAGGGCTGTGAAGTCCAAGAAGAAGCCAAAAGCGTCAGTGGCAGCAGATATTGAGAATGAGGGTGATGGGGTGGAGAAGGAGAGTGCTGTGAAGTCCAAGAAAAAAACTAAGGCTCCGGCAGCTGCAGCAGATATTGAGAATGAGGGAGATGCAGTGGTGAAGGAGGGTGCTGGGAAGTCCAAGAAGAAATCAAAGGTTTCAACTGCGATAGCAGATACAGAGAATGGCGGTGGTCAGATGGAGAAGGAGATGACTGTGAAGTCAAAGAGAAAATCCAGAGCTTCAGCAGCAACAACAGCAGCAGAAATTGAGAATGAGGGTGATGAGGTGGAGAAGGAGATGACTCTGAAGCCCAAGAGAAAATCAAGAGCTTCAGCACCAGCAGGAGATATTGAGAATGAAGGTGATGAGGTGGAGAAGGATAGTGATGGGAGGTCCAAGAAAAGATCAAAGGCTTCAGTGGCAGCTGCAGGAGTAGATATAGAGAATGAGAGTGATGAGGTGGAGGAGAGTGCTGGGAAGTTCAAGAAGAAAGCAAAGGCTTCAGTCAGTGCTGCAGATATTGAGAATGAGAATGATGTGGTGGAAAAGGAGAGTGCTGTGAAGTCCAAGAAGAAGTCAAAGCCTCTTTTGGCAGATGTTGAGAATGAGAGCCATGGGGTGGAGACCACTGTGAAGCCGAAGAAGAAATCAAAGGCTTCATCAGCAGCAGCAGCAGATATTGAGAATGAGAGCCTCATCGGTATGTAAGAAACTCATGTTGTCTTAGAAATTGTCAAAAGACTGGTGAAAGTTTCTTCCAATCATCATTTGTGTTCCCAATATCTATACTTCAGTCTCAATCTTAACAGCAATGTAGTGGTAAGGGGGTGTTTCTGCTGTTACTAGTTGGAAGTATTGTGTTTTCTGCCAAGCATAGGTTTGCAGAAATTCAGGGCTGAGCTTTGAGAGATGTTCAGCTAACATTATTAACTTTCTCACAGATCTGACTATGCTTTCTTACACAGAGATCATCAAGCACAAAGGAAAGTTTGTGGAGTTAGCAGCATCAAAGTGGCTTGAACGTTATGAGGCCAATCCAACTGCTGGTTTGAATGAGCTTCTTGTGGTGTTGTTTGAGGTTTGTTGCTAAGCCTCCCGTCTGCCGCATTTGATAGGCTGGTTAAGAGTGAGGAGATCAGTTTTGGGAGCCCATGGGTACACAGGTGTGGAGGATGGAATAACAAGGAAGGATGGCATTGAAGGAAGATTTAGTTACATCTGAACCGCTGTGGTGTGATGGCTTTTTCTACAGGCTTGTGGAGTGACACTCGATTTGAAAGAGGAACCTCTCAGTGAGATGGATGTTGATGATGTGGTGAAAGAGTTGGTCTCACATGCTGAACAAGTATCCTTTTGCATTTGCTGATGATAGCAAGATCAGTATCACTACATAATCACAGCATTGCAATCCTGTTCTAGTGATAGGATTCCTGTAAAGTTTCTCTCTCTTTTGTTCATAGTCATAACCTTGTTTTCTGTTATTGAGATGCAAAATTGGGTGATCCTGTCAAGCAGTTCATGGATGCCCAGACTGGAATTCTAGAAGTCAAATGATTATTGTTTCTTTGATCATAGTTTGCAGGGTGGTTTGGAAGATATCCTGGGCTCAAAACAGAAAGATTCCCGCAATTTCAAAGAGAACTTGGTTACATTTTGGGATACTATAGTGCGAGAATCTCAAGAGGGTGCTCTATTTGACCAGCAGTTGATGGAGAAATGCATGGACCATGTGATTGCACTGTCTTGGTACGTTGAACAACTCTCCATAGGATGTGGATGTGAATGACATGCCAGTTATATATATATGAAGGAGATCTACTGGAGGATGGAACTCTTACTCCATTTGTGTACAGAGTCAGAATCAGAGACCAATCTGTACAGTATTTTCCCACTTTTATTGTGTTATCTCTAGGATGCCTTTCAGATAGATGGTACTTCTCCAGCTGTGTGGTTTTATCTTTTTACTTGTCAAAACTTGCTCTAATTCAGTTTGGTAGGTGAGTGGCTTTATCTGCTCCAACTTGTAAATCATTTTGAAGGTTCTTGTACGTGACCCTGAGGATCTGTTTTGGAAATTTTTTGCCTGCAAACCCACTCAAAGATGGTGTGGATTGCCAGAGAGTTCCATAGGGTCTGTCAGCGATGTGCTGGGGATAGGAAGTTCAATATCAATTTTGTAGTTGCTGATGTATATACTTTTCTTCCTGCAAATATGGAGAACAGTACCCAGCCCAGAGTCTTCCGAATTGTTGCATCACTGGTAGGACTGCAGCTCGTGACATCTCTTGTGGCAGTCGCAAAGAGCTTGGGTCAGTCTCGTGAGACTGCCCAGCGCCAGTTGAATGCAGAGAAGAAGAAGAGGAAGGAAGGTCCACGGATTGAATCCCTCAACAAGATTTTGTCAGAAAAGCATGAAAAGATAACAATGGTGGAGGAAATGATGAGGAAGATGTTCACAGGGTCTGCACTTCACTCTGGCTTACCATTGCAGCTACTTGTCCTTTGGAATACTTTAGATAATTGTTAGAGAGTATGTGAATACCGAGGCCTTGGTTGCTCTCTCTCATTTGGCTCACTTGAGTTTGAGGAATTTGCAGCTATCCCTTGCTTCCTTCTTTAGTTAGTTTCTGGTACAGTCCTCAATCAAAAGTGCTTTGACTATGTTTCTGCTTCAGTTGTAAAGCCTGTGTGAAGGCTGCAGGACTGGAGTGTCTTTTGATGCTATTTCTTGTGTTGAGTGATGTTAAGCCACTAGTCTTGGATGAAGAGGTTGACAATCATGTTGACCCGGTTGGTCATGCTGGTAGCTGTGTAACTCTTCAAAAGAGACAGTACCCTTAGTCTGGTTGCTTGTAGATGGAATATGGATGTATTGAACTGTGTTTGGGTAGTTTTTTGCAGGCTCTTCATGCATAGATATCGTGATGTGGATCCAGAAATTCGACAGGCATGCATCAGTGCAATGGGGTCCTGGATTGTATCATATCCATCCTTGTTTCTGCAGGACTTATACTTGAAGTACATTGGCTGGACGCTGAATGACAAGGTCTTCTTAGCCACCATCTCTCCTGGCAGACTGTAAATTGTTTGAATTCAACTGATAATCCAATTATTTTCCTCATTTGTAGGCCAATATAATCTCATAGTTTGAGCACTTGAACTTGAGGAACTTGCCAAGTCCATAAACTATGATACCATAAACTGGATGTGAACTTCTCTGCTGGTGTCCTTGAACGTCTTTCATTTTCAATTTGTATTGGCAGTTACTTTTTCCTTTCTCAGCCACATGAAGAAGATACTGATTATTGGTTTGGATTGTCTGGATAAACAATTGAAGAATCCTGTTGTACGCAAGAGCTCCATCAGTGCACTGCAAGAACTGTATGCTGTGGACGACAATGTGCCATCACTATCTTTGTTCACAGCACGCTTTGGCAGACGCATGGTGGAGATGGCTGATGATGTTGACATGACCGTGGCAATTAGTGCGATTGGCTTGCTGAAGCAGTTGCTCAGGTTGGTTGATGCTATATGCCTGTTTTGTTTCTTGAATGTGGTCATTTCTTATGTTTTTGATTGCTGAGTGCTGATTGCATATATGAGGGCTTTAGGAATGGTCAAACAGCTGCAACATTCTGAGAGATACTGGGAGCTTTTCTCAAACCTAGTACTGGCATATTCTACAGGCACCAATTGCTTAGCGATGAGGATCTTGGTTCACTATATGATCTTTTGATTGATGATGCTCCACAAATTCGTCATGCTGTTGGAGATTTAGTCTATGATCATCTCATTTGTCCTGCATCTGAAGGTTGGCATTCCTCCCTGATCTGCTCAGGTCTGTCATCATGTATGCCTGGAGCCTGTGGAATACAATTGTGCTGGCTCTCAGTTTTGTAGACAAGTACCATATGGGTTTTACTGTGAAGTTTCATGGCAACTTGTTTCTACCCATGTCTTGTGTTGTATGAAGGTGTGTCAAACAGCATTTTCTGATTTTGGCACAGCCATAGGAGTCATGGATTGGGTAATGCTCTGCAGCAAGATTGTTCTCAAGATGTATTGTGAACAGCATATTGGCTTACTGAGGAAGTTTGATGTTTCCCAATATGCATGTACACTTGACAAGTTCTCTCATTTATGACCTTGGTTAACTCTTCAGATTGAAGTGTTCAGACTTGATGGGTGGTTTGCAGGACAAGAGGATGATGACTTGGAAAGGCAGATGGATAGGATCTTGCAGATTCTTAGCGAATTCTCAGCAGATCCAATCTTGTGTGACTATGTCATAGATGCACTCTGGGACAAGTGTCAGGCCATGAAGGTAATATTTTCCGAGCGTGCTTTTCATACATAGATGAAAGCATGAAATACATGAAAGTGTATTTGATCATCATGGCAGGTCTGGACTTCATATACGGGAGTATTGACCTTAGGTTTATGTGCTTTGGAGTCACTTGAATGAGTATTCAAAGCCTGGAAATGTCTGTATATCTGGAGAGACAATTACTTTTGGGCAGTACTTGATGCTTGTGTGTGAAACAGGACTGGAAGTGTATGGTATCTATGCTTCTTGAGGAATCAAGCTCTAAGGAGCTTACTGATCTAGACACCACAAATCTTGTTCGAGTTTTATCAGCATCAGTTAAAAAGGCTGTAGGTGAGAAGATTGTACCCATAAGTGAGCAGCGCAAAACTTCACTCAATAAAGCTCAAAAGGTGAGGTTCATCTATCACAGTGCATGTACAGAACTTAATTTTATTCAGATTGCAAGGAACAGATGTAGTCTTTGCTGGTGACCTTCGAATTGAGCAGTACAATAGTTTCATGAATGTCTCATTTTGTCTGTAATGTATAAATTGTGATATCTGAAGCTATTGTACTATATTTCTATGAACATGTGGTCAGTAAGTTCAGCTTTGCTTTGATTTTAACTGCCAGTTGGAAGTGCTCACCTACATAGAGATGATAAAATGCAGAAATTTTAACAAAACTTGTAAAAGAGGCTATAATAGGGCTGTCTCACGGTGAGTGCTTGGGAAAGGAAAATGTCATGAAGGGTGTTCTCTCTTTATGGCTGAGTGCAGGAGGCATTGGAGACCAGAAAAAAAGAGATGACCTTGGCCATGGTGAAGTCACATGCCAAGTTGTTGCGCAAATATCTGGCGGATGATGCAAAGGTTGCTGCTATTGTGGAAATCATACTGCATATGCAGCTTAGTCTCTATTCCTTGAAGCGGCAAGAACAGGCAAGACCTCAGTAACTCTGACTTCACCATACAACCATGTGTACCTCTATTAGTTGGGCTAGGTGCAAAATCATTCTGGAGCAGTTGAAGATATTCAGGAGTTCATGCAAAGTACTTATGGTTGTATGCTGTTGGCCAAAGTAGATCATGAAGTTCTTGGTCTGGGACAACGTGTTTTCTACACCATTGTTTTCAGGGCTAATTCTAGTGATGTCATGTCAGAACTTTGCATCAGTGCTGCAACTTATCAAAGAAGCATTTTTCAAACATGGAGATGAGAAAACTCTCAAGGGTTGCATTACAGCACTGGCATTTGCAGCAAATGAGAGCCATGCAGATCTCCAAGACTCTGCGAATCAGATTCTCAAGGAAACAGCTGATGAACTGCTAGTGAAACTGCACTCAGCAATCATGAGAGTTGGGGTAATGTGCTGCCTCACCTTTTTTGTTGATTAGTTGTATTGGTCAAAGGACCTGCATGGTGGTCAGTTTCATCCTTGAAATTGACCAAATTTGGAGGATCCAAGTGAAGTTGGATGTGCCCAAGTGGTGTAAAATACTGTACAATAAATTTGACTTTTAATTGCCAACAGATTTCAGAGCAACTCAAGATGCACTGGTCTTGACTAAAACTTGTATGCTCTGCCTCTTGCAGGATGCAGAAGATGATTACTCTTTGACAGTGAACTTGAGGCGTCTGTACCAGCTTCAATTGGCAGTGAATGTGGCTGACAGCACCTTGTTTACTGACTTGAAGGAGCTCCTTGACGACTTTACCAACCTGGATGATGAGGTGCTGTCTCCTTCCTGCCTCTTCTTATCGCAGTCTTCAACGCTGATGTGATATTCAACTTTGTGGTTCTAGCTCACATGGACTGGAAAAAAGTGGCAAGTAGTGTTGCTTTCCAGAATCTTTGTAACTATTCATAGTGCACCCTGTGAACCAATGTGCTCCAGCTACCATGTGGACTGCTGCTATAATCCAATGTTTTTTGGATTCTTATGATCATGTGGCAGATACCTCTCTGCCTAGTTGATGATGTGAAGGAAAATACTGTTTGGTTCCACAAACTTCAGTAGCTCTTACTTCATGTTCTGCTGTCGTGAACAAATCAGTACCCTCAATAGTGACCCTAATGCGGTGGTGCCAAATGAACCTTGTTTCTGTGAATGTGAATGTTTGGATTGCAGTTTAGAATCTGTGGTACCTTCTTTCTCTCACATTGTGCATCGACTATCAACTGTCAAGCTAGTCTCTTGAGTGCTACCCAACCTTATGACTGAGTCTCCCTGCTGCTTCTGGAAATGCAACAGAAACTCAGGGCACAGATTTTGTACATTTGTTAGCCTGATTTTTATATACATATCTACACCCAAGATTGGGTGCTGATGAAGTCATGGCAGCATGTCACTGCTATTCACGAGGAAGGTGGTGGTTGACACTTTGTGAGCAACTCTCATAAGGTTATGACCACACTCATCCTCATGTTAACTTCATAGTGTTGTTGTGAAGATCTCTACAATCTTATAGATATGGCTATCTGATCAACAAATTATGGATTGGATGCAGGTTATTCGCTTGGTGTTCTTGAACATGTTTTTATGCATGGCATGGTCTTTGAGTGTGATCAATCCAGAGAATGTTGATGAAGGTTTATGTACTGATCTGGTCAGCAAGCGGGCTGCATTCATGGAGCACTTGCAAGTCTGTATAGACTCTCTTCTTGACAGCTGGGAGCAGGGGAATGCCCGTAGTATTTTGACTTGTACGGTGGGACTTCTGTCCTTTTCAAAGCTGAGTTCTGTGTACTGATCCTATTCTGTAAGCATGTTAAGATATCAGGCATCTTGTTGACTGTATGATGTGATGTGGTTTGTAGTAGGCTGTAAGGGATGTCAACAATGGTTGTTTAGAAAAAGCTTCTCTATTGACTATAATGCTCTTTTCATAAAGAATTTTGCACCTATCAGTGACTTTCATCTGCCTGTTTTGGGTCAGGTGTGTGCAATATTGTCCGACTTGTGGAGCTTGTTTTCCAAGGCCAAATTGACAGGCACCACACTTGAGGCCTTGGGCTTCTGTCCTTCCACAAATCTCTTGAAGAGTTTTTGGAAGCTTTGTGAGCATCGCCTCACTTTCCCTGGTGAGTTAGCCATATAGCTTCAGGTGGCCTTCAAATCTTCCTCATGATTCTTATAGTCAAATTTTATTTGAATACTAACAATCCTACTTCATGCACTTCTTGCTCCACAACTTTTTAACAACCATTGGAGCTGTTGGAGTTGTTGGAGTTTTTGTAGCTGTTAACTTTTGTATATGCTGAGGCTTTCAGTGTACACTCATGAAGTAGTTGTCAATGGTTTAAACCAAGCGCAGCCCAGACTGGTGGCTGTACCCAGATGGTCCTAGTTATGCTGGCTTTAGCTAGTGTCTTATGTACATATGGTTCACTGTTACATCCAAAAGACTTGGTTTTATCATCACCCTTATTCTGGAATTGTGATGTTCCAGAGGACACTGAAGAGGAAGTGACAGATGGGCCACAATCGTCAGAGTACTTGAATGAGAAGGATGCTATTCTCTCATCAGCAGCCAAGTTAATTGCTCATGGCATGGTCCCAAAGGTATCAGGTTTTTAAGGGCTCTTTCAAGAAACATGTTACTCCAAGTTTAGAGTTCTGAGTTCCTTCTCCCATTGAGTTTCCCAGGAAGATTTGAACCTTTTTGTTACAAAAGCAAGATTCTTCAATGTGTCTTGAGTTCCTTGATTCTGGTTGATTCTCCAGGACTATCTTGGACCTGAAGTTGTATCACACTATGTGCTGCATGGAAAGATTGTGGCTGAAACTGTGAAACAGCTGCTAGTGCAAGTGAAGAAGCATAGCAAGCTTGAGGAAATATCATATTTATACTTCAATTCCATGAAGCGGGTGGAGCATCTCTCACCCTCACACCATCAGGATTTCTTTTTAAAGACTCTTTTCATTGATTGATGGGCTTTTTTGGAATCTGTGTTTTTGTTTATGGTTATGGTTGAAAGTAAATCTGTCTCCTGTGCAAGAGCCAACTTAACATTGTGCCAATACAGAAGTTCTCTCTTGTTTTCTTGTGACCCCTTAATCAAATAGACCCAAGAGGTTTCTAGTGAAGTACCAAAACTGCTGGACCTAAACTGTTTGTGATTAACATTAGAAGTTTTCATCAGTTGTCAGTTGGGTAGTAGTTTCTCACATGAAGACAGTAGACATTTAAAAGGTGAAGAAACTTCCTTACACTTGGAATGTTTCACCTTGATATGTATCAGTGTATGTTGGGAACTAATCCAAGGCATTACATGTTGGATTCATGTGTTGACAGGCATATCAGCGACACTTAGATGAGGTTATGGGAACTGATTCAGATTGGACACAAACTGATTCTTACACAGCTTGCAAGGAATTGGGCAATCGACTCTCTGGCACATTTTTCGGTTTCCAACGCAAGGAATTTCGCCCTAGCATCTCTGCCATTGTGAAGGGGGGCATAGAATTTGCTTTTGCAGATGCACCGTTGCAGCTTTCTTTTCTGGAGACTGGGGTTGTACCATTTGCCCTCAAGCTTCCAGCTGTTGACATTCGTGAAACGTAATGCTTCTCTTCCATTTCTTAGTGATCATGGTGTACACAGAGTCCTGGGTCTTGTTCAAGGTTGTGAACAGGGCAGCTGAAGCTAATCTATTCAGCAAATATGTCAGATAAAACTAGTAAATCACCTGCCCTGCAGTCTTGAACATCAAGTGGTGTGACCAGGAAGCAGAACTTTTAAGGCATCAACATAAACTTATTGACTTCTAGTCCTAAAAAAGAAAATATAGGGAATGTTGGCATGATTTCTGTACACATGTAGACCACAGAGGCAGTCTATCACCTGCATTAGCTAGGGCAGTGTAAGCAAGTAATAAGTAAACAGAAAGTCAGGATACTCATGTCATTTATAGCATCTGTGATAACAGGCTAGCTGATGTGGAAGCCCGAGTGGAGGGAGTTGATACAGATTCAGATCCAAATAGTTGGCGACCTTATTTTACATTTGTCAACATCCTCCGTGAAAAGATTATCCGAAATGAACCTGCTGGTAATTTCTCACTTACTATATCCGTATGAGTCCTTGATGATTGTATAGCTAGCTGTTTTGAGTTACTGCTAATAAGTTGCAATATTTTGTCAAGTTCAAAGTTGCACCATGAGGACATTGAGACTGTCAGAGCTACTTCTTGTAGGGACCTGCAGTGTGCCAGGTTTTTTTGGCATTTTCTCAATCCCAGACTTCCACAATGCAGGTGAAACATGCATACCCAGGTGCATGATGAGATAAGGGAGAGATATGTGATGTAAATTTAATCTCTAGTTCCTGGATTGCTTATGCATGCAGGAGAAAGAGAGAATGGAGTTGCAGGTAAGCCACCAAGACCTGGGGCTCGGAAGAAGCGAGATTTGAAGGGCAAGAAGCTTTTTGATAAAGACTCATCAAGTGGTGAAGATGAGGAGACTCCTCCTGCAAGTGAATCAGAGGATGCTGCTGAAGAGGAGGAGGAGGATGATGATGATGACAACACCCCTCTGTTCCACATTAGGCAAACTCTCCATCAACCAGCCTCCATGGCTGGGAACTCACATTTGAAGCCTCCTCCTACTGCTGTCAAGGCCCAGAAGCCAGAAAGGAGCAAAAGGAGGGATGAGGGGACTCCATCTCTCATCAGATCTGCAGAAGAGGATGAAGATACAGATACAGATGATGTTCTGCAGACTGCACGGAGGGAATCTGTTGTTCCTGATGAACCAGGACTGATTGGTTCTGCTACAGAGGAACAGCTCCCAGCAAATATAGGTCAAGATCATCAAACTAAACATGTTGCCACCACAGGAACTTTTCTTTTGGAGGAATCTACTAAGGTGGGCATTCTTCCCATCTATTCTTGTCTGCAGTTGAGTGACACATCATCCAGTAGTCACAGGTATTCTGATGTAATCATAAGTGTGCTCTGTGGTCAACCTACTTTCTTGAATGAAGTATTTCTCACATCCTTAGAAATGTGCATTGTTACTGAACTCTACACAGCAACCATTAAGATACAGGGAAACATTTATAGGGAGCACCTCTGGTCATGCTTGATAAAAATTTGTCTCACTCCTGGTTGTATTATATGGCCATGTGACTGGTAGGGGAGTTCCTTCTCATGGTGCTCCATCACCTAATTCTGTGCATTGAACCCTGAATGTGGGGTGATAACTTGCAGGAAGACTCTCCAACCAGCAGTAGTGCCCAGGAGAACCCATCAACAGATGCCAATTCCAAAGGCAAGCGGCCTGCCTCATCTGATGATGAGGAAGGAGAGTTGGCTGCCCGGAAGAGGTCAAGGAATGATTAGGCTTCTTTATGGACATTTCTTCTGCTGGATCATAGTGCTCTTTGATCAAATAGATCCTTGGTGGTGGGCCTGCTACTGCCATCTGTAGCATACATTCAGTAGCTAAATACCTCTTGGAGAGAATTGTGGCAGTGCTTGGTCCCACCCTCTTTTGGTGCAAAGCAAGCACTGAGATTTTGTGACTTCATTTGTGTCAGGTTGGATGTTGGTCTCCATGTTATGGTGTAGCAAGACAAGTGCAATTGTTGTTCCTACCCAGATAGGACTTCGCAGAGAAACTATCTCTTGCTGAACTATCTCTTGCTGGTGACACCCCTTTGGTACTTGTGGTGGTGAAGATCATGCCTTGACTGTACAGAACATTGCTGAGGTTTGCTCTCAAAATTCTCAACTCATACAGTTTTCCTATTGTTGTTGGAACTGTTCATAACACTCGTGACAAATTGTTTGCAAACATTGACATGGTCTGCGCAGTTGTGAAAACTCTTCATCCCAGTCCCAGTTCTTTCAAATACAGAGTCCTATGAGGAGATGACGGGTTTTTGATCTGTGATTGTCCACACCAATTATGCACCTGCTTTTGCCCTTTCCACAAAGCAGGTATGAGAGTCCTTGAAGATGGTCCTGGCCTTGGGCCCCCCCCCAAAGTCCTTGAAGATAGTCCCCGCCTCAGTTGCACCAAATGAAATCATCAACGTTCAAATTCAACTCTTGAGTCACATTTCCTGAAAGGCAGCCTTTTTCACTTTTGAATTTAGGGTTTTTTGCTGCCTCAAAATCCTTCTTCAGAAAAGGTTGGCCAAATTTTTCAAAAGAAAAATATTTTTGGGGAAAGTTTCATCACCTTTTGACTGAGTTTTTAGTTCAGGGGTAGTTTTCTCTTTTCTTTTTTCTTGGTTTTTTGGCCTGTTTTCTAATATGTGGACAAGTTTTATAGAAACCTATCACCAATTAATGAGAAATGTTTCTTGCAATGTTTGTTGCTAATGTTGCATGAAAATTTTGAAAAGAAAAATAATGTGGTTAGTTTTTTTGTAAATGTGTAAATGCTTATGTGATATCAATAGTCATAAAATGATTTTATAAAAAATATTTGTAATGTCATGTAGTTAACCATGGTTAAAGGTTGTATGTTTGGACTTTGGAGCTAAGGATTGTAGATTCACCTTACATGGGGTGAATGGGACAATAAGTTTCTCCCCTCAAGTTGAATGGTTGGTTTTTACTCAAACTTTTTTTTAAAAAAAATCTTGGTTTAAAATGTTATTTGTGAATAATTTCTTTCCTTTAATTGTTAGGTTCATTTGTTTTTTGGCCATGTTTTAAACATCATGAAGCATTTTGCATAGGATAATGGAAACCCTAGAGGCTTTTCCATGTTTTTAAGTCCAAGCATGAAGGTCCTCAAGCTACCAAGCACCAAAATTAAAAGACATGGAAGAGTTAAAAGGACTAGCATTATTTGGCATAATGAACACAAAATATTTTTCATTCATTTTGATTTCTTTTTACTTTTTTCATCAATGAAAATCCAATGTTATCAAGCTATGGACCTTTTTGGTACAAATTTCCAAGGCAATTTTTGAGTTATCAAATGGATTTTTTAAAATATTACTTTGAAAGTTTAATTGTTCATAATGATTGTACTCCATTTTGCATTCACAAAGGTACATTGATTTCTATTGAGCGGTGAATATTAATTGGAGATGGTATACCCACATCATTTATATGAGTTGTAAAATATTCAAAAGCAAAATTTCCCGTAGGTTTTATGGGAAGCAAAATTGTTGATTGGAAATTAGGGTTAGGTCAAAAGTTTGTGGGATGAAAATTTTTCAATTTTCTCAATGTGTTTTCCCATTTTTGAGAGTTGAAATTCAAAAATATTTGAATTATCAGTTGAGGAATTAAACCTTTTGTGATTTGAATGATCATGTTGTTTTTGGAATAATTTGAATGGAAAGACCATGTTTGAAATAAAATTATTATGCACAATAATTATGAACATTTGAATAGTCTACACACAATTTGTTCATAAAAAGTCTCAATTACTGAAAAGTTGGATACAAGATTAAAAAGGTTTTGATTATAATTAATATGCCAAAGTTGATTTTTTTTCCTTTGAAAATAATAACATTGTAAAGTTTCAAAACAAAAAAATTATAGTCTTGGGAATTGGAATTTTTTCCATTTTGATCAACTTGTTTTCCAAACCTATATATTACACTAAACATATAAAGCAAAAGTCCCTTCCACAAGGAATCAATCTATGATGAGCTTATGGTATGAACATTTGATTAATCCTTTCTCTAGGTTAACTTTAAATCATATTAAAGTTTGTTTGTTTTATGCAAGTGAAAAGGTTCATGGGTCTTGTGAAGCATTATATGATTGATCTTCATGTTCCAAGGATTTTGTCAAGCTATGCTCAAGTATAATGTTTAAGGTTAGTGGCAATTGGTGTTTTAACAATGTTGCAAGGTCATTTGACATTGTTGGCAACATTTGCCATCATCGACCTAACACAACCATCCTTAGCATCTTGTAGGCTATCCACATTAAATGTTGGATGACAATTACCATTGAATGTCAAACTTTGAGATGTGTCAAACTTGGGAAAGGGAAATTTCTTATTTTTATTTTTTTTTGTTAATATGTTGTATTCTTTTGTTGTTACTTTGGTCTTGTAAATTTCTCATGTTGTAAATAGTAAATTCTCTTTTAAAGAGAAATAGTCTTTGAACTCTATTGTTTGCTTTGTGTTTGCATGTTCCATTTGTGATTTCATGGTGGTTATTTATTGATGCAACATTGAGAAAGATTTCTCTTTTTGTTTATAAATAACAATTTTTTAAAATATGTTCTTATTATCTTGGCTGTCAATGTGCAATTTTTGATTAGCAACCTAGAATGGTTCATCTTTGTAGCATTGAAAAAATTATATTTTTCTATTACTATGAACATTTTTTTCTCATTTTTACATTTTTTTTTGTTTGGTTTTGTTTATGCAACTTTTCAATACATGACCATGTGACTTTACATTTTCACACTTAACTCCAATGACAATGAAATCATCAAAGTTGATTTAGATGGGATGGGCTATAGTCATAGGTTGTACAAAAAAACAATTCCAAACAACAAATTTATTAAAGGCCAATTCCAATCCAGAATTTTTATTTTTTTAAAATTTACAATTTGTAATATTTCAAAATGTCCTTATGGATCCTAAGATATCGAAAAAGAAACAATTTTTGATATGAACACAAGAAAGTAGATTCAAAATATTTTGAAACATAAATATAAAACCATAGGGCCCTACATTTAGTATATGGGAAGTTGGATATAAAGTTTAAACAACTTTAGTATCATAAAAGTAGGTTGAAAGTATGTTTCAAACTAACTAAATCAAAATGGTGTTCAAACCTACTTCATATGAAAAATTTGATATATTATGATTATAATGTTCATAATTTGATAATAAATAAGTATTTTTAGAGCTCCACTAACTTGAATTTTATTTTTAATCAATATTTCATCTACATGTAACCCATTTTGTGCAAGTAGAAATGTTTTTAATAATTCTATTTAATTATACTTTCAAGATGGGGTTTTTCAACATTTTAAACATAAAATGAAAGATTATCATCATGTTAATTATTGTACTAAAAAAAATCTACTTTCAATATATTCAAAAAAAATCATGGCTACATGTAATTTTTTTTTACAATGAGTAATGAACCATCTACTTTACCTTGTTTGCACCATGTGTCCTTTAAAAAAAAATTGAATATTTGCCTCTTTCCAATTTTATACAAATGTAAATATGTGTTATTTCATTTGAATATGTTGAGATTATTTCAAAAGATTAACATGTTTTTATTTTTTTTGAAATTAAGTTAGTCTCCAATAAAAACTTCTCCCTTTAATATGTAATTCAAGGATTTAATCCCCACTTGCTTAGCTGATTTAATGTTTATCCACCCTAATTGTTTCCAAATTTTCAATGAATTAAAAACAAGGGTGGCTAATTATCTCCCCTTGGATGATAATTGAATGATATTTTGTACAATTTTGAATTCTATATATATTTGAAAATATCAAACTTTTCAAACTTTTTTGTTTTTGTTTTTTTTGGGTCATTTCATCGTCATTAGTAGTGTGTAGCAATGCATAACCCAAGTTTTTGGAGTTATCAAACAAAAAAAATGTATTGAACTTCTTTCTTGGAGGGCAATTTGATATAATTATGATCAAAACAACCATTAGTGATTACAACTTTTAAAATGTGTTTCCATTTTGCAATAGATGTTTCAATATTGTCTTTTCAATCAACAACTTCCAAACTAACTTCAAGCTTAACTTTCTTTGCATAGATGAGCAAGAAGATTTCAATTTTTTTCCAATTGGCTTGTTCGGGCTTTCTAACTTTAAATTTTAAGGAATTTGAGCTTACAATTTCACACTTCCATTTGTTTTTTCAAGGTGAACTTTATTTTTTGTGTTGCCATCATTTATGATGTTTACAAATGAATACCAAATGCTTTCATTTTTCTTTATGCATTTCAAGATTTAATGTTTTTGTATGAATTGCTTGAAGTTTTATTTCCTCGCATTGTTTTCAAATGTACATTGGGTTTGTGGAAAATAGGCAATGGATGTAATGGACGTAAGGGAGTTAAAATCATCACTTATAATGTTTATAGTTGGTGCCACTTGGTTAAGATTGTCAAAGGGTCATAGCTTGTTTGTTATTTGGGTTAATGAATATCTTGAAAACCATTTGTTCATTGTTTTATCTTGATCATAGGAAAAACATTTCATCCCAATGGAACTTCCTTGTAGATTGGAGTTTTATAATTGATTTTAAAGCACAAAAATGTAGTTGTGATATCATGTTGTAGAATGCAATTGAATAGAAATTTCTTGCAAGAGCTCTATAACATAGTGGTGTTAAATTTTTTTTTTAAAAATGTTCATTATTATGCCTTTGTAAATGGAATTTGCAAAAAAGGTAATGGAGATTGGGGGGAAAAAAAAGGATAGGTAATTGATTTGTTTTCTAAGCTTTCTTGTAACATTTAATTTTTTTTGAAATGCACATTTCAAAAAATATCCAACATTTGTGAACATTGGTTATTAACACCAAATTGACATTAGCATCATGTTAATTGCCAATTCTGATTCAATGATATGTAACATATTATGTGGGGCCTAGTGCATTTTTATCATTCTAAAAATTGTGTTAACAATATCACATACATCAAGCTTGGCATGGGCTTCCCTTGGACTTGATTGTGAGGAGTTACAAAATATTTTTTGATTTTGTGAAATCAATTGTAATCTAAATTCAATACTTATTAATACCACTTTCCAAGTCCCAAACTCTCTAGGGTGCATAATTTACTTGTAGTAAAAACTATAAATTAAAACCATTGAAAGTTCATAAAAGTGCCCATTAAACTTGAATTGTCAAATTGCAATATAGTGAGTAAAAATGGGACAACATGTACATTTGGTTCCTTTCTTAATGCCATTATAAATATCATGGGTGTGTAGATTTGAATGAATTTACATTTTTTATTTTCATGTGTTATGTGTGTAACAAGATATTCATTAAGGTTTGTTGAAGTCAATAGATATGGTTTGTGTTTTTGAATGTAAATGTGTCAATGGATATCTCTTCTTCTAATGCTGGAATAACCTCCACCTTTTATTGTTCTTGAATTCCCTCTTATTTTTTTATTCCTAACAAAGACACAAATATTATATATATAGTCATGCCTTTTTTATTTGAAAATTGGTTAAACCAATTCCAATGAATTGTCATCATTAGAATTATTTTAATCTTAAGTGCTAATAATCAAATGTTAATTATTATTGTAACCTCAAATTATGCTTTTAAAGTCATTTTAATTTTTTAAATTTGAAACCTTTTATTCAAGTCTTGAATACAAATCACCTTATATGTCAAGAAATGTTCATCCAAATATGGTGTTGATCATTTTACAAGATTTAATTGAAACACTATTATAGAAATATTTGAAAGTTACCATTCATCATGAATGGGCAAGTTTGTTTGTTTTGCCCATTCATGATGCCCCAAAATAATGGATTATGAAAATATTATATATATTATTGCCCCACGTTAAAAATTTAAGTTTATTTAAAAATAAACAATCAAAGGAACTAAATTTTCCAACATTCTTATATAGGCAACTTTGATAATGTTCTAAAGGTTTTTCATATTGAGAAATAACTCAATGGTAATTACTTCATACGTCTAGGGATTTTTCAATAAATATTTCCAACCTTTTTTTAAAAGCTTTTATAGTTTTCATCCAAAAAGTCATAGGTTTTGGTTAGGTGCAAATATGAAAAGGAAAAATATGTGGTAGAACTTTTTAAGGCTTATTAAGTACGAGATAAACCAAATTTAGATAATATCTTCAAATCATACTTAGTTATCATGATTTGCAAAGTTTGTGTTATTCACTTGATCATTTTGAAAGGTTGCGAAAAAAATTATTTGTAATGATTTAACAAGTTGGTCTTCCAATGTTCTTTGTCACTTTTACATCTATTGAAAGATTATGGGATCCTTTCATTAAAGTTTTACACACATTACATGCTTCAAGATTAAATCTCCTAAATAAAATATATGACCTATAATCTATTCATATAATTGAATTGATATGAATTGATCTTGTCACATGTGTAAGATATTACAATCATAGAACATCTTGTTTCACAAACTTATTGTAAAATATCATTTAAATTTTTATTTTTTTTTCATCACTAAATTCCAAAATGACCATGGACTCTTATGGATAAAAAATGCACATATGTATGGAATACATACAAATGTAAAAATTGAACATTTTGTGAACATTTATATTTCTTGTGATGTATCAATTTTACTAAACCCATTACAAAATGCACAACAATATCAACACACACGCACATGTAAGAAAAATAACCATGTTGTTTGTAAATTTCATTACCCATTGCCTCTTATGTGTGAAATAAAGATTTTAGAACCTCTTCAAATAAATGGAAATTTACCATTTTCACAACAATACCTCCATACACAATTAAACAAAATATTTCAATCTTTTAAATGTTTTTTTAAAATGATGATATATCGTTTTTTAAATATTTAAAAATTTAAAACCTTGATGAAAGTACATATATATTAAGTTTGAAAAGTAAATTAATAATAAGCACAATTCTTTAAATGAAGTTTAAAAAAAAAAAACTAATGCATTTAGTATGTGTGATGTTCATTTGTGATTTGCAAATACAAATATTCAATTTGTCTTGGACTCATATGCAATTGCAACATATTGCACATTGTATATGAAAATACAATTAGAGTAATAACATCAAAATTACGTTGTAAAATAAAAAAATGCATCGCAAATAATATAAATGTAAATACAAGAATTCAAAAATTAAATAAATTTTTTTAATGCCCAACAAATGGTTTTTCCAACTTGTTGCTTACCATGTGTTTTTAAAACCATTATATCATTCATTTTGAACATTACAATTCATAAGTATTTTCTCTTCTAAAAAATGTGCTTTTGTGTTAAAATTTCAAGTTGCATTAAATGAATTAAAACCAAATTCAACTGATATAATGTGTTTATCAATCACAAACAATATATTAATCGTTATAGTCAATATGAATTGTTGTAATTAACAAAATTTAGTTCTTTTCATAACATTTTTAAAAAAATCAAAACATTGCAAAACCAAAATTATTAGGTTTGTAAATTATAATAAATATATAAAATTGGTTGAGAAACAAGCTTTAATGTATTCACCATTTTGAAATTCAAAAAACTCACAACTTGGAATTAATGTAACTTTGCATGATGCATATTGTTAACAACATGATGAAATTTATAAATTTAAATCTATTTCATTCACCAAATGCCATATCCAAATATTGAAGAAATAAATGATTCAATAGATTGAAAATCAAAATTATTACATTCAACTAATCTTTGGATTGATGATATAAATAATGAAGTAAATGATCCACATCCTATGATCCTCTGACAAACATAATCAATATTGAACATTACGATTTATGATCTAATTTTGTCATTCAATCACATAATGGATCAAACCAAAAATCTCAATTTTTAAAAGATGAAAATTTCACAAAATCATCATATTCCATAAATGAAAATGTGAATTTAATTATTTAAATAAATTATGGATGGAGTTGATGGCATTTTTAAAGCATCAACATATTGTGAAAAAATCATTATATGGATAATGTTTCAGAAATCTAAAATTGGAACACTAACAACAGAATAATATAGTCGTTATTACAACAACAACATTGAATCAAAATGGACCACAATTGAACCTATCATTAAAGTATAAGAGTTGGTAAATTCTAACCATTTATCATAACAAGGATTTAATTTTCAATTCAACTTGCAATAACAAAAACCATTCATTGTTCTTGACGCATTCCCAAGTCCCGGGGTGAACCCACTTGAGGGTTCACCAAAGTGTAGTTGCGGAAAGTTGGGACTCGGAAGGCGCTCCCGATTTCCAACACTATAAAGGGGTAGAGGGGTGTGCTAGAAGTCCTAGGATTAGACTAGGAAGAGGGACTAGTAGATCAAGCTTGAATCTGCATCCAAAACCAACCACACTGGGGTTAGTTCACATTCCGAGACACCCTTGGGTGTTGGGACAAGCCACGGGCACTTTGGACCACAAGATTCACCACGGCCCGGACTCGGGGGAAGCCACTACCTTCCCCCATATAGTATTCTCTGCAACGCTCCGCGGAGGCTACATCCAAATGGCTCTTTTTCCCGGGACTCCCAAGTTGGAGTCCCGAAATTATCCCGAAACTGTCTCGGTTGGAGTCCCGGGACTTTGAGAGCTCATAACTTTCGACTGCAGAGTCTGATTGCAACGAGGTCTAAACCAAAGTTGTAGCCCTTGTCGAGATCTTTCCAACGCCGTATTTCACTCTCAATTCAGAGGCCGGGAAGAGGTTGATTACCGACTTTTAGTGGTTGGGAATCAAACTGCCAGTTTGACTCCCGGCCCTTCTTGTGCCCATAACTTGGGTTACAGATGTCCAAATGGCCAATGCGAGGCCATTTTCGATATCTTCGCTTCAAGACCTTTCCAATGAAACTAAGAACACCTCAATGTGAGGTGTTTTGGGCCTTGCTATCGAACCCTAAACATTCGGGAGTCCCGGAGGACTCCAAGTCCCCAACTTTGGGAGTGTTGGGCTTCACCCCCGCACTTGGCCAAAGTGGGGTTGCGACAGTTCTTAGGGATTATCACTAGATGAATTTATTTTTGATCTCACTAATGTTAAAAAACATGGGTTAACATATACAACATCATCTTGCATTCGAACAAAGGAAAAACTATTTTTGTTAGCTCCTTTCCAACATGAATTTTGTTATGTGGATCCAAGAATACATGTAGAAATGAATTGATTAAAAAAATTGTAATTTGGATACCATCAATTATTCAATTAAAAAATTACATAATTCTCATGTAATTATACAAGCATTGAATACAATTTTTTTATGCCAACATTACAGAAACATCAATCATGATCATAACTTTCAAATGTTTCATATCTTATGTTTTATAGAAATAATAATACACTATGCATAAACAAATGTGCACAAATTATATATTCATTGAAGTATTCATATATTTCAATCCATAATGGTCATGGGTTAATGATGATATATGATATACACATGCACTTAGATCCTTTCAATACAATAACTAATGATGGCTCAAAATATACAACAACAACTTTTAATATTAATATATAAAAAATTAAATATTGTATATGTGTATAAAGTTCATTCATGTTCAATTTTTACATTCTTAGACAATTTTCAAATTATAATTCAATAATCTTTCAAACATTGTTGAAACATCATTGTGGGATATTTTAATGTTGACATTTTAAAAGACAATGACTAAGCAAAAAAATAAAAAATAAAAATTTCATTGATAAATTTCAATTAAAATGACAATTTAATGAAAACATCACAAAAACTAGATTTCAATTAAACCATATATGGGCAAATGTCCCTGGAAATGAATGGAAATCTGGTGTAACATAAGCATATTGGTCAAATTTTCACAAATCAAATTGTATTGCATTTAAATTACCAACCACAATTCTAATGTATAACCAAAAAACCATTAATGTTTCCATTTATTTAAAGTGTAGTGTTTGTGAAAATATGCATGTAAATGTTGCATTTCCACTTAATTAATTATTCCCAAAATGTTGGCACTTTGTGGCTTGAATTTGCATTTTTACTTTTTTTCATTGACCATGTGCAAAAAAAAATCATAAATATCAACATGACGAAAAAAAATTGAACGATTTTTTTATCCACATGTACACCCATCAAACATCATAACAAAACACCTTTCATGGAAAACATAAACCCAAAATCTGACAAAAACAAGTATAAAAAATTTTGCAAAATTTTCAAACCTCAAAATGAAATGAGATTAAAAAATAAAAATATTTCCATGTAAATTATATCCATTCAATATTGACATTTGTTTTAAACGTTGAAATATTCATGCACATTGCTAAAAATTGTCTACATTGTCCAAGTTTGAAAAACTTGGATTTTTAAAAACAATATAATTAATTACAATTTACAATTCATTTGTATGGTTAAAGAAAAGACAATGGAACTATGGTTTCAATTTCTAAATATTCACAATGAATTTTAAGATGGTTAGAAAACTTAATTTTTTAGCACAGATGTGAAAAAATAAACTTATGATCTTTCATAAAGCCAACAAATTTTCATCCAATATAACTTGAGTTCATAGTAGAACATTAAATGTAATACCTTATTTTTCGGACAAAACTTCTTGTGAAAACGTTGCTTGTTTAATATTGGATTCTTTTGAAGTTATGAGATCCATTGAACTAGAATGCTTCAGATGGTGTTCTTGGTCTCTTTGAAAAGCTCTTGACAAGGAGGAGTGAATGGGCTT
>Ga0209208_10001134_pt1 | contig 37087 bp, 23 predicted proteins | sample S1TSphfallax_3_FD_187694 | JGI IMG/M metagenome (GOLD analysis project Ga0209208, IMG submission 187694) | Host-associated microbial communities from peat moss isolated from Minnesota, USA - S1T2_Fd - Sphagnum fallax MG (SPAdes) (version 2) | ecosystem: Host-associated > Plants > Peat moss >...
CCTTGAACTTTAAATAAACATATTTCTCTCATTTTTCAAGTTTTATTTGTGATTCAAAGTGCCATAAGTGCACCTTAAGGAGGTTTACTTTTTTTCTTTGGACACCAACAACAAAGGATGCCTCTCATAAAATTCACCAAGCTCTAAACTGTTGAATATTTGTACACACTAACTTGGTTACCCTACCTCTTAACTTGTCCAATATTGCTCACACTTGCAAGAAGATATCATTGAACAAACAAAAAAACAAGGTTGGAAGTGTATGTGATTGTTCCCAATAACATAAAAAGGTGGTGGGGGACTTGGACCAAGAAGAGGGGGTCACCTACATGAAGTTTAAGGTTGTTAAGAACATACGTTGTAGAAACATATAAAGATGGAAAAGGTTTAAATCACCACTAAGAACGCATGAGCTTCGAACTTTCAAGATAAAGAAACACATAAAAAACACAAGATCATGATGAATTTCATGAATAAAACCATGATCATCTAGGAATGGACAATGGTGGGTGCAAGAATGAATGGACCAATTTTTGGACATTTTGGAAAATGTCAAATGCATTAGTTTAGTTGCTCAGTTAGGTCTTAGTTAATTAGGGATAAATTGGGTTAATTAAGCTGATTGGTTAATTTCGAATTAATTAAGGTGTGAACATGGTTTGGAATATTTGTCATAGGATATAATCTCATCTTGTGTGACCTCAAATCACTCTTAGTGATTTGAGATTCCAAAGCATAGTTTTTACTTTGTAGTTTTTTGTGTTATGCAAGTGTTTTGGTTTTCTATGTTTTGGGATTGAATTATTGTGTTGTTGCAAGTGAGTTAGTCTTTTGGTTTGGATGTGGTGTACCATTCAAGGTATTTAGATGTTAAGTGTTGTGAGTGGTGATGATGATGGTTGAGGTATCGACATGGGATCACATGACAATTTTTTTGCAATGTTTGATGACCGTGTTTGACAAGTAAATTAAAAATTTATTACTATAGGGATTAAATTTAAATATATCAACTTGAATATGTATTTATTACATTTATTAAATATCCATGGTCAACAAAAATGTAAGAGATTGGACTTTCAAAGTTGAACATTATGGGTTGTAATCTTGATAACAAATTTTTATATGGGCTTTGAAATGGTCAAATCATTTTTGATGTTTTGGTTAGGGACTTGATTTTGGTTAGATAACATATTAAGAAAATTAGGTTTGAAAAGTTTTGCATGATGGCATTTGTAAACTTTTACCAATGGACTTTTAAACAAGCTAAAAATAATGGTTATTTCAAAAGTCCATAAAATATTAAGAAAAAAAGGTTTTTGAATTATTCTTGTGCACATGTGTTTAAAAAAGGGACTTTAAATGGGCTTTACATTAAATGGAAAAAATGTCCAAGGAACCAATGTAAAACCTTTGTAATTCACTTTAACCCACAAAAAAACCCTTGTTTTGGACTAAAAAAGTGGTAATTTCTTGTAGGCCATTGGTCCACTCATTCTTGTGCCCGCTCACAAGAAATTGTAAGAAACTATTTTCCTTAAACCTAAAAGGAGTGGGCATGACTTAACAAAATGAAATGTTGGAAGGGTCCATGGGCACCACTAATGAATGTGTAAGGGTTTAGGGTTCATGGAACCCTCAAACACCCATGACCATAGGTTTTCAACCATGCAAAGTTTATAATAAACCTCTATTGCACACACAAATGTGAACATCATAAAAAAAATAAAAATTTGTTTGATTTTTATGGCATCAATTTTGAGATGCCATCCATTTGTGCACATCCAATTTTTTTATTATAGGTGGCAAATGCATCATTCATAGGTTGTCATGTGTTTTGAAATTTTTATTTTCAAATGTAAATATCCCACCCCCAAACTTCAAATAGCCATATTTCCTTCATTTCTTGAGCTTTTTGAACTATTCAAAGTGACACAAATATGCCCCAGGAGGCCTACATTTGTTTTATGGACATTGCCAATAAAGGGTGCATGTCTTGAAATTCATCAAGCTCTAAACCACTAAATGTTTGCACACAATTTTGGTTATCCTACTTCTTAATAACTTACATACCCATTTTAACTTCTTACAATACACTTATGTGTTATCACCTACCTAATACCCACCTACATACTACCCATCATAAAACACCCACGAGTATAATTTAATTGCTTATTTTACTTGCTTATAGATGACAAATTTGAATTTTAAACAATTAAATATACCATACCTATAATTGATAGTCAACATAAAATAAAAATTTCAAAAGCTCATGCCAAAAGAAAAGATAATTTTATTGTTATTTGTTGAAATTGTTGAAAGTTAAACTTTCAATTTGTGAATATTTGTTTATTGTCCCAACCATTGTTATTATAAATACACAACTTTAGATGTATTTTGCATACTTATTTTTCAATTGTTAAAATTTTAGAAAATTAAACTTGAAATTACAAACTATTTTTTCTAAAATAAATAAATATTTGGCAAAAAAATGTTGATTCAATTGTAGGTACAATATAACAATAGATTTGTATTACATGGCTATTCATAGCTTTAAAACCACTCAAATGACTTTACCCACTTACAAAGGACAACTATGGCAATATATGTAACTAGACTTGTTGATGGAAACAAATGTCGACGATGATTTCATATACAACAATAAAGGTCTCACTTAATTTTTGTTTGCTTGTATCAATTGTATTATTCATGTAGATGTGGTTTTTAATTAAGGGTGTGACATGGAAAAGTGGTGTGAAGTTTTTGGCAAGTGTGAATGGGGAGTTGAAAAATAGTCTATATAACATTTTTCTTCAAGAGCTACACAATGACTTGTATTGACATGTTCAAATACAATGTGTTTTCTAAGAGTTTTGAACCTCCAAAGTTGCAAGATTATAGAATGTGTCTCAATTTGGCAAAATGGTTTTGGGGCATTTCATAAAAATTCCATTTGAATATAATTCCCATGACAATCTAAATAATATATCATAAAGGGAGCATTGTGCTCTTTTCAATGCATTTGCATTGTGATGAATATTGTGAATTTATGTGAAGCCATGAAGTTGAATTGGCTTGAAATTGTGCTAACCATCATCTAATTGTTTGATCGTGTAGATCTTGAGGTAATCATGAGGGGTTTGACTTGATAAGTCAATGTGTCTTAGTAATTTTGTTTCAAAACTTTTTCACCTTTTTTGTTCAATTATAAAAAACCAAGACATTCTTTCTTTTTTTTTGCATTTTGTTTCTTGAACCAAGACCAACCCATGTTTTTTCCATTGAACCCATTTGACAAACCCAAGGATGTTTCAACTACTAATTTGCTAGCAACCAATTATGGATGATGGAGTTGCAACAATTGGTTTCATTAAGGCTCAAGATGCATTTCAATGTTTTAAATAATATTAAATAAACATTTTTTATATGAGCAATGTTTGGTTGTGATTATGCATATTATCACACCTTCAAACAAACATCAAGTTACATCATTGGTAATTTTCAAAGTTTTAATAGTGGAATTTAGAATGTAATGTGCATTTTTTAGCTCATCATGATTGGGATAAAGGGGAAATTATGTTCATCAATATGCCATTTTTTTCAATTGGTTTTACATTGTCAACATAAAGTTGCACACATACATAATTTAAATGTATGCCACAAATATACACCAAACATATAGAAATGGATTTTTGAAGTAATTACGTATGGGCAATTATGGCATCCTACACTTCCATTTAAAACCATATTTGTTTATTAATTTCCCCCCAAACATGTTATAGGGATTCAATATATGATACATTAAAGAAAAATATACCTATATCAATCCAAAGACTTTATTAGAAAACCCTTGACCAAAAAATAATTGTGGACATTTGAATGACATTCTTTCAAAAGTCCCTAGTTTATTCGTTTTTTGTTAGATTTTGTGTTGGGTAGCATGTGTGTTAAAGAAGTGTCTAGATGGATGGCTCTTTCAATGGATCAAATTTGTCAAAATTTCACCACATAATTCACACTTGAGTTTTAACCACATTTAACACTAAAATTATTATTTTTTGGAATGGTTTATCCACCAAAAATGATCCACCTTAATTTTCATATAATCCAAAAAAATCCATTAATTTTTTACCCTTGCGGAGTTCATTGATGAAAACATAACCACAAAATTTACACTTAATTCAAGTTTTTTCTCAAAATGAAATGGTCTTTTGAAAAAAATAAAAATAAATCACCAAATTCAAGTCCACATGTAATAAAATTCATTAGATATGAATAAAAAATAATTCAATCTTACTTTGATTATTACATTTTCTAACTAAAACAAAGTCCTCAAAAAGTTTTGAGGTCCATCATGAAACAAAACCAAAGTCCATCCACTTAATTGTTGCTAGCATTATAGACCTTAAATTTCAAATTTTAAAAGTCCATAACTCTTGTGATTTTATGAATTTTCATACCACTCAATAACATTATGTACATACCAAAATCAATAACCTCAAAATGAGTCCCATTTAACAATTTTAATTTGCACAAAACAATGTGACAATTGGAATCACACCTAGGTAGCAAAAAAAAGGAATATGTTATTTCCAAATTGGTCCAAGCTACCTACATCCACCTTGATTCATTTTAATATCATAAAAGAGAGAAATCATGCCAAATTAAACAATGAACATACCTTATTAAGGTTGAATGTACATAATAACAAATTCATTAATATAAAATTATTTTACATTGAATATTTTAAATTAATGATCATTATAGATAAACAACAAAAAGATACTAAGTATACCAATTGGTCCACGAGGGACACTTAATGTAAAGTTTAGGATCTACGTGTGTTAAATGACCATTTTAAGGAGGAGTATTAGATAATTGTCCAGCTTATTTTTTATCACCCTATTGTTATCTATTTTTTTTAGTATATACACATTAAAACCACCTTATATTAATTATAATCCATTATTACATATTATTACATACCTTATATTATAAGTATTATTTTTTGAATAAAATGTATCCTATTTAAAATCTAATTTTAACTTATACTTTTTACCCAAAAACCATATATTGCACCTTATATTTTTATTCACATATTTTTTACTTTTTAAAACTAGTGTCCCCCCTAGGAAATATTCATCCCTACCAACAAGTAAAAATAAATTTCAAATGTTTTGCATTTTAGGCATTTTAGTCATGCCATAAATTTTGGAATGTATTTATCACATTAAATAAACCATATATGGTCAAATTTTTAATGTATGTTATTACTCTCATTAATTAATTAATTTATTGCAAGTTTGTTACTCCGATTGATATTGCACATTTTGCAAATCAAACAATTCACATGATGTGTTACTAATGTTTGAGCCATTATGCACCTTGATACACATTTTTTGGAATTAATTTTTTTGGATTATGACAATGCGTAGCTCTTCAAAAATATTCTTTTCATAAACTCATATTTGGTGTCTAAAACACATTTTTCAATATGATACTACAATGCATTGCATGCATTTAGTTCATTAAATCATGCCCCAAACCCTTTCAAAATGCAACATATGAGTGAAATTTCCAAATTCAATTTTTTTGACCTACTTTCTATTTCCTTACAATGTCAACAACTAGCAAATTTTGCAAGGTTTTTTAAAAGGTTGATACAACTTTTGAAACTTTCAAAACTTCAACATATCACATTTGATGTCATTATATAACTCAAAGGACAATCTCATAAGGCATCACCAACTTGTCACAATTTAAAAAAAAAAACATTTGTAGACTATTTTTTCATATTCTTTTGCATGCTTTCGCCCTATGATATTTCTTCACTAATGTCCATAAAATTAAATTTTCACAAGGTTTCCATAGGTATTTTACTTTATCTTTCACAAGGAATTAAGGTATCACAAGGGTGTTAGAAGGAATTAATGGACATGCTTAGTCAAAATTATTTTGTTTCAAAATCAAGAATTACCACTAATATCACTTTACATACCTAGGGCTATGTCATTGAAATGTTTTTGTCCACAATCCTTAGACATTTTTCTACAGGTTAGGAAACAATCTTGTCTTGAAAATTCACTTGACTAAATTCTTGGACCTCTCTTGGAGCTCTTTCCAATTAGCTATTAAAAATCATCAAGTTAAAAAAATTTAAAAAAATTTAAAATCCTACTCCAAACATTTAGAACTTTCAAAAATTATGAATTTGTTTTGAGAACCTCAAAAGTGCTTCTTTGAAACCTACACACATCCATTTTGTTGCATTGAATGTTGCATTCTCCTTGACCCTTGCCGTGTCTTGAACTTGCATTCATCTTGATTGCTTATCAAACCTTCAACCCAAGAAAAATATTTTTAAATCATTATTGAAATGCAATTATAACCAAAGTTAAACTTGCTAGATTGACATTCACTACTACTTAAATGTCCTTAAAAATAAAACAAATATCTTGGTGCTACATGGATCACATTTGCTGAGAACTCTTTGTGTCAAATCTTTTACCATGTTCCCCAATCCTTTTCTTGTTTAATAAATTTCACCCTCTTTTCTTTTTAAAAAAAATGCTAAATCAAACCTAGGTAAATAAATTATTTAAATGTGTCATGAGCCCTAATTATTCATAATTTATATCCAAGATTTATTGATCTTGGTTTCAAATACCATTTGCAATATCAATAAAATTGTTTACACTCCAAAATTGATGGTACCTTATCATTTAGTAATCCTCTTATGTTTGTTAGAAATAATTTAAATGAAACTAATTACATTTTGATACCAATCTTTTGCCATTATATTTTATTTCATAATAATGTCCTAAAAAGTGAGTGCATAAATGAGCTAAGGTAATAATATTCTTGTCACTTATGCTCAAGTATTCTATCTTCCAATAAAATATCACAATTTTCTTTTGTCAATTCATGTAATGCAATGAAACACAATTCCATGCAAGTTTTTTGTTGCAAAAGATTTAAACACATATGCTGCATAGTAAAGTGCCGACTATGGCACTTTAAAGAAGGTTGCAATGGGCTCTCTATTGAAAAGCACGGTAATTTAGGGCATGTCACACCAAGACTAATTATCAAGGGTAGAATTTATGGTTAATACTGATTATGGCCTAAGGAAAAAATGTGATAAATAGAGAGTTAACTTATGGGTTTTACAAGTTGGGATCTTTCAGTTGAGGACTTATTTTGGACTCATATATGGATTAGATAGATAACTTGTCTTTTATTTAGTTAGCTTGGGTTAAGAGAACATTTAGACATGAATAATATCAACTAGCTTGACCTTGTATGTACTGGAAACAAAATGGAGTAGGGAGGAAAATGCAAAATAACATAAGAATTCATTCATGAAAGGATGTACATTCCAAAAGACTGGTATGTAGCATAATTTAATAGCCTCAAATAATGAATGAAATTCCTTATTGAGCCTAAATGGAAAGGATGAGAGCTGAAAGTTGGAGGATTAGGTTCATAATTATTTTCATGTTATATTATCTTGCATTAGGACTTGTGTGTGGACTTGGGTGTAATGAAACTGGAGGCACAATAACCATGTTCTAGTTGTAAAAGTGCTCAATTGGCTCATGTGGACTTTATGAAAGATCCCTTAATCCAAGGCCTATATGTGTGCTTGATAAGCGGCCTTTTTGGTGTAGCCCACATAAAGACCAAGGATTAGACATGTGGGTAATCTTAACGCAAGTCATGAAGGTTTCACCCCTTTGTAAGGTGTGTGTTACGGGATATTGTATTTCATGTGATATACCTTTGTGTTAGAAAAGCATTATTTCAAGAATAATCCTCATGAGTTCCCACCAATATTTTTTTGGGTGAGAAAACTTAGCCACTTGGCAACAAAGAACAACGGGTTGTGACGTGTCCAAAGGATTTTTGGGGGCCCCCAGTTGCCATATCTTGAGGGAGAAGGAAAAAAACAAAAGTTGATATCACCATATTTAGACCCTAGGTTTTTTCATGGCGCAAATATATATAGTGGGGTTTTAGAAATATGTCACAACCCACTATAAACCAGACACACGTTGCAATTATATAGTGGGGTTTTAGGAAATATGTTGCAACACGCTTTAAACCCGACACATGTGGCAAATACATAGTTTCTCTAATTTTCTCCCTGACCTATAGCCAGCATAGTCCTAATGTCACAAGATTGAGAAGAAAAAAAAACCCTGGTGCCCACCGATCCTAGGCTACAGGCCTGCACATCAGTTGTTGGCTATGTGAAGGTTACATTCCCCACCCTGATTAGTGAAAGTTACAACAACCTATGCTTGGAATGATTTGTAGGTTAACTGATAAACGGACCCCTGGGTACTTCCACAGGGTGAGCCGGCACTCACACTGGTACCTTGACCTTCTTGAATGAGGCCTGTTAGTGGCATGCATATTGAGCGCAACAAATGTTAGATTTGGGCCCAGAGACCCTGATTTAGTCTAAGCAAGGGTTTTAGTGGCCAAATTAAGCCCCCAAAATGTTAGTTTTGAACTCAGAGACCCTGATTTAGTGTAAGCATGAGATATTTGTAATACTTAGGAATAATTTAAACAGATTTTGAGATTTGTACTATGGTACCAAAGTGGGTGCGGGTTCACCCAAGGCCCTGTTTGGGTACCAATTTGAACTGTGAGTTTGGTTGTGGGGTGGCATGGGGTTTTAGCCTCCTGGCAGTTTTGACTTCAATCTGACAAGTTTGTTCACACAAAAGGCATGGGACAATAAATCCATTCCAAACCTGGCTGAGAATTACACCCGTTCTAACTTCTTGCTATATAGCAGCTGACAGCCCGCTCACCAAACCTGACAGCCCCAAAGTTGCTGCCAAATATAAGGCAAACATGATTCAAACAAGATCCAGTTATCCAGTACCAAATCGACAAGAAACTGGCTGAGAACAACACCACCACCCAGGCCCTCCTCTCTCAGTTTTGCGGCATTTTATAGGCCGAGGGTGTCAGTGACATTACAACATGCACAAGCGATCTCTATATTGAGACGTGCTGTTGCAGTTGGTAATGGTTCTTCAAGGCTAGGTGTCCTTTCAGGAGGTCTTCCCCTTTCTTTATTTGATATGCTAGGTCCTCTCTTTTCCTTATTTGATATGCTTCTAGCAACAAGAGGGGGTTCAAGAACTTGATGTCCCCCTTGTGGTTCTACCTCTTAGGTGATTCTTTTGTCTTCTTGGACATGGGTCCTTCCCTTTTGTCCCTTGTATTCCCCCTTTTTTGGATGCTTTGGTTTATATATGATTGGCAAGGTTTCATCATCCTAGATAGTAGCAACAGCTGCACCCAACTTGATTCAGCTTAGTAGCCTCTGGGCCAAAGTTGCAGCCAAATATAGGGCCAACACAGCTGTTGTAGACCTAAACCCAAAAACCCACAGACACACTCACTGTCAGATTGATCACCAATAGTAGGAAAGCTCGTAGAGTAAATCTGGTTGGCCATCGAGCTTCGAAGAAACTAACTCTTTCTACACAACAAATTGTCACAGAGCCCTAAATGATTCTCTGTTCAGTGCACATAATTTCTGAAATTGGGTTTATTCAACATCTGGGAGATTACAATTCAGTCTGGAACACACTAGTACTTGGGAATGACCTTATTAGTGAGCTGCAATAAGTCAGCTGAGCTTCCAGTAGCATGACTTTGTCACTGGGGTTAATCACTTGCTCGATTGTGGGTGGTGGTTGCTTCTGTGCCAAATGCAGCTCTTCCTCCCTTTCCCTTGTTTCTGGGATCCTTAAGTTACGTGAGTCAGTAGTACCCTGGCTCACCACCCCCCTCTGTACTGTGTGGAATGACGTACCTCTTGGAGCTCACTATATAAATCAAAACTTACATCCTTCAAATTTTTTTTAAAAATCTACCAGAGTGAACCAAATGTTTTTTTGGGGGGCGAAATTTCACCTTTCTCCACATCAAAAAGGGGTCCACAAAAATTATACCCAAAATTAGGGTTTTTTTAAAATGTCATTTTCACTGGAGAGCTCTCCTGAGTCACATTAGGGCAAGATCTCGCCATCATGAGGATCTAGGGCAGCCACTTGTTGCACAGGGATTGCCTTGACAACTTGTCCAAATCACCATCAATGGCTTATGTTAATTGCAAAGTCATTAGATGGTGAACACCTAGCCATTTGTTTTGGAGGGTGACCCTTTCCTTGGATGCCCTCTTCACCTCACAACTTCAATGCATTTTGGCAATTGGTCATTCTCCATTACTCTCAACTTGGTTGAAGTCATTCACAAGTTACAACCCTTACTTTATGTCACAACAAAATCATCTTGTAGGTACCTACAATGTGATCATGGGTGATTGATTCTTGTCTTTGAGTTTTCATTGCTCATTATTTGAGTTATTCTCTCAATGCCCATCACCCAACGTCGAAGTTCTATTTTGTTACAACTTATCTCAAGGCTCAAGCTTGCTACGTTTAGCCTCAAACTTGTTACATGTAAATAACTTGTAACCTAGTTATTTTTTATTTGTTCCTCAAAATTTTTAACTCTTATTGAATATTCATTCAAATTCTTTTTAAGGCGAGTCACAATTTGCAAGATCTTGGAAATTAAAAGTTAGATGTGATTTGTGAATCATGAATTATTGTTTGGATTCAAATAATTGATTAATGGTTTGGGTGTGGTTGATTGTTGGTGCATTCAATTGGCAACAATGTACAATGAATATTGCAATATTCATGAATCTATATTTTTTACTAGTTGGTGCTTGAAAGTCAAACATCAAAACTAGAACCGTGCATTCAATTGGGATTCAATTGATACTTGAAGCTCAAGCCTCAAAGTTGTTAATTTGTGCACATTGATAATTACATACCACAAGTGCACATTCGTGAATCACATATTGGCACAATGCATTCTAACATCAACAATGAACATTGTTAAAAGTTGAGTTCTTCCTTGAACCTTTACATATTTCAATTCTACCTTTGTTTTTTTGTGTACTTATAATTGAATTTGCTTTGGAGTGGGAACTTGGAGCTTGAGGTTCATGAGAATCAAGAGTTTTTTGTTCAAATTTGTATTTATTGCATTTGCATATTTTCTTTTGTTGGCCACACCATCATGTATAGTTTTGGTTTGGTGGAGTGGAATGTTTAATGTATGTGTAAAGTTAGAATTATGGGGTCAATTAATTGCAACTTGCAAGTTACTATCCACCATATTCATCATTTGAGAGCTTTTGGGTGACACCCAAGATCAACCTACCTATAAACATTAATAAGTTTTGACATTTTTTGAGAGAAGTTTGGCCAATCTAAGACTTAAAATCACCTTAAAGTAGAATCAAGAAAGCAAGGGGGCTTTTGACATTGTCTTGCACAAACTCTTGAACCTACTCCTTTTTGTATTGAGATGGATATGTTTTGTTTGCTACCTTTAGCCCTCATGTGTACATGCCTAAATATGTCCATTTAGATTCAAATGCCACTCCTACCATTGCCCAAAAGAACCTAAACCTAAGAAAGTAAACATTGTCCAAGATGTGCGGTTCATGGAAATTCCTTGGGTTGAAATTGTGTTTGAATATGTTGTTGGCAATTTGATAATAGTTTATGCAAGGAGAAAAAATTAGTCCCCGAGTGGGATTCAATTGAAAAGCTTGTGAGGAAAATGAAAAATGAACAAAGGTTATGGATCCCAAGTGTGGTCGTGCCAAAAATGAGACAACATATGTATCCATGAATTAGCCTTCTACTTTTTATTTAGGTTCAAAGTGGAGGTGAACAAGACAACAAAAAAAGGTGATACAATTTACATAAATATTTTATGTTACTCGATAAAGGGAAACCGATAATTGACTATGAAAATTACATACCCTTGTTTAATTTTTGAGGTTGCAAAACAATCCAATAGGCATTGGAGCAACATAAACATGCGGAAGATTGTTGAGCATGTTCACAATTAAATTTTGATAACTAGCAAATTTGTTATTCAAGTAGCTAAGTTTGTGGCTACTTTCTTGATAGGGATCCATTGTATAACACATAAGACCAATTTGGTAGTTTGGGCTTTTTTGTCTATATGGTGGCATGCTTAAAAGACTTGCACATTTTTCTACAAGTTTCCAAAGCACCACCTAAAGTTTGTTAAAATGGCTCGAAGCATGTAAACAAAGGTAATAAACTACTTTGTAACATAAAGACTTGATGGATCGGTATGTTGAGTTTATTGAAACATGTGCTTTAAAAAATGTTGCCTTTTGTTGATAAAATGAGCATTGATTCAACAATTGTGGCTTGAGCAACAAACAATTTGGATCAACTCTATGATGTCCAAGTGATGATTGGCTTGGCTTGGCTATTGCTTATATTGATTGTTGTGCACTCCTTTGTCAAATTTGCCCAACTTTGGGATCTTTTTGTGCACTTGATTTCAATACTACAATTTCCTTTTATAAGGAAGATTTGTTTTAGATGTATTCTGATTAGTCTTTCAAGTTCAAGGGAAATATTTTCAAGCATTTTAATGGGTTAGTGAAAAGCATTGATGATATTATCTCCATGAGATGGATCACATATTTGAATATTGAAATTGATTACTTGGTGTTTGAATTAGGGGGCAACACATTTGAGCAAGGTAGAAAAATCATACCACTTTTAAAGTTTTTTTTGTAATTCAAATTATTTACACCAAGCCAATGGTAGAGAGGAAATTTATGTGTGCATTTGTAATTGAAAAGTTGATCTCTAAACTTAATGGCCATTTCCTTCCTCATGAATTGATGGATGCATTTGGGGTGGTCTACCCTTAATACTAGTTGGGCCTTAACCTTGAAACTTCCTTTCATCTACATCTTAGTGTGATCAAAGATGTTTATTATACGCCAAAAAATGTGGGCACTGTATGAACCACCAAATCCAAATGTTCACAAAGCTAATTCCACAATCTTGTCTTCATGAATATCAGGTTGAAAAAACTCTTTCGTCTTCCACAAATCCCATAATGTGAACCATGATGGTCAACTTTGTAATTTTCGTGAACTCAAAGAGTTATGCACATAATAACACATTGGAAGGAATATTATTCCAAAGTCTAGATAGTGAATTGAAATTCATGGCTTGGTCCATGGCCCATTAAACATTGGACATCATTGTGATCTTTAAAAAAAAATTACAAATCCAAAATATTCACATCTGATATTGTGGGGATCCATGTTTGGGTGGATCCAAGTTGTATGGATTCAAAATAAATCCTTTCAAGAGAGCCATATAAATAGGGAAGGTCACCTCACATGCAACCACACCTAATGCATCCATCACATCTTGGGCAAGAAATTTCTTGTCAAGCTCGTCATTGACCTTAGTTGTTGTTTCATAACATTGTTTTTTAACATGACTAATGATCTTAATTGAAAGATGCTACAAAATTTGTGTGTGTACTTTATCATTAATCCCAAAAGACACACAAGAGTTTGTTGAATTGGCCAACATCATGGAAATAAAGGGCTAGACATGGATTCCAAGGAACATCAAAACCCATTGGATTTTAATGCTACTCTTAACCCCAAAAATGGGTTTTTAAAAAACATTGATATGTTGACACTATTGCATAAGTTGCTCATAATTTATTTTATTTTTTCAACTTGGGGATAATGATGGGGTTTTATTATATCATGCACATGTTTGAAGGGCTAAACAAGTTGATCAAATTATCACAATCCTATTAATGTTTTGTGTGTGATTTTGCTATTATAAATTTATGTTAATTATATTTCTATTATTGGTACAATGATCCTTATATTATTTACATCAATAACATATTCAATATTTATCAAATCTTGTTGAATGAGACATCAAATGTGGTGGTCCATGAATGGGGACATCACTTTATGTGCCTATTACTCACATCCTTAATTTTCCACACAATGCATGCTTTATAAAGAATATGGATTGTTAAATTTGTGTGGTGGTTCATATATTCATGAATGGTGCATATTGATCTTTCAATTGGATTGTCACACATGTTTTGACTTTTTGAAACAAATTCACACCATTAATTTCAAATATTATAATTTTAGATAAAATTGTGTTGTAAATCAAACCACCAAAAACACCATGGCATCCACCAAAATGCACTTAAAATGATCAGAAATGGCCTCATCAATCACTCGTTAAAAGGATAACAATAAAAACAACCAATTTTCAACCACATATGCATGAATGGAAACCTAGGATTGTTGATTTGCAATTGTGACTTCATCATAGGAAAGGGAAATGACTTACACCATCAACTAAAGTTTTAGTTGTGTTGACAACCAAATCATGCATGGAAGATCCCATCTTCCAACCAATTATGTTTGACTACTTTGTTTTCCGAATGTTTTTCACATCAAGGAAATAAAGTGACTTGTTCATATTTTTGTAATTGGTCATAGGTCTACCTTTAAACAACATGTGCAAACAAACAAAAAATTATACCCAAATTTCCTTCCTCTTTTTAATAATAACATGGCAAACCTTATTAACAATTGTATCCTTCATAGGTGTTACATATAGATGTTTATTCTTGGAAAGGATAAATTCCTTGTTCATATAACATTCACTAGCTTTATAAACACCTAGAATTGTAAATAAGGATTTTCCCCCATCACCATGCTTCTAGAGGTTGTCTAATTTAGGGGTTAACAACTTTTATTTGCCTTGTATTTTGGTACAAACATTGCATCAAGTACTTGATGCACCTTGCCATGTATATCCACCATTGATTTAACCCAAGGAAGCTTCACATTCCAAACATTATGAAACACTATATTTTGCTCATACTCCTTTTTCCTTCTTTTTTTCAATATAAATCCAAATATTTTCATAAAAAAAAGGCTCATGAAAAGGGAGAAGGTTTGGGGTTTGGTTCTAGAAGATGTCACAATAGTTGATTCACCTTGAGAAATGAAATGATGGACCCTAAAGTTTTAGGGAAGTTGCAATTTATGTGCCATGTTCAAAAAGCCAATTGAAGGAAAAGGAAAATAACACAAGAAACTAAAAAAACAAAAGAGGACTTTGTAAAGTTAACTAAACCCTAAAACTCACAAATCATGATCAAAACACATTAAAAAAAAAGAAGATGAAAAAGGACTTTTGAAATTTGAACTAAACCCTAGAGCTCACAAAGCACAATCAAAACCCACAAAAAATTAGAAGATAAAAAAATGATTCTTGAAAGCTTAAATAAACCCTAAAAATCACAAATCACAATCAAAACCCACAAAAAATCAAAAGACAAAAAAAGACTATTGAAAGTTTGACTAATCCTTAAACTTCACAAATCATGATTAAAACACACAAAAACCCAAAAGATGAAAGAGGACTTTTGAAAGTTCAACTTAACCTTAAACCTCACAAATCATGATCAAAGTTGTGAAACATTTGAAATTTGTAAAATATCGAAGAATTGCATAGTGCTCGAATGGAGTTATAAAATCCAAAGTTGAAAGTGATTCAAAACCTATTTAATGCCCCCCATTGAAAAGCTTGAAAACATCACAGGACAAATCTAAACTTTGTTTGACAATCGACACAAATTTGGATTTCATTTGACAATTGGCAAATCCAAAATCATTAACTTAATGGTGAGTTTTGGAAAGTTTGAAGATTCCATGTATAAGTTGCAACATACAATAATGATCACAAGGAGTTGGAATTTGGATTTATAACAAAACAAATAATGCAAACTTGCATTTGCAAGTGCATTCTACAAACTTCAAAGACAAATTAAGGTTAGGAACTTAAGATTATGTTACATTGATGATTAAAAGATAATGAATTATAATTTGCAAATTGTAATCACCACATGGCATGATCCATCATGATTCACCTTGTGTTGAATATTTCACCCTCCATCACTATAAATTCCTTTGAAAATTACACCTTAAACCCAAATTCCATCAGTACCATCATAATTACACAATTTGGTTAGTGGGCCATTGGCAATCCCAATTAAAGGTGCATAGCCAAAAATAGTGAGACTACCCTTTTTGTAAATGACAACAAGTGGCAAAAGTTACATAACATTTATTGCATTTCTAACAAGCAACTCATTCTATAATGGCTTTGCTTAATGCTATATGACCATGATCAATATTTTATTCCAATGACCAACTCCTTAAGAAGGAAAATAAATAATCTTTAGGAATATTGAATTTTCTGAAATTAAATATTCAAAATTAATTAATTATTTGGGAGGCATGTGCCAAACCTACAAAGGTACTACCTTATATGTAATGTTTGGAATCTAAATATTTGAAAACTGAAATGTTTGAATTTTGATTTGTGAATATTGAAAGTTAAGAACTAAAATTTGAAATTTGTATGTGAAATGTTTGGAATCTAAAATTTTGAAAACTAAAACGTCTAAATTGGGATGTGTGAATATTTAAAGCTGAAAATTGAAATCTCTATGTGAAGTGTTTGGGATTTAAAATTTTGAAAACTGAAATGTTTGAATTTAGATGTGTGAATATTGAAAGTTGAAAGTTGAAAACTAAAAATTGAAACTTTTTTGGGAAATGTCTGGAAAGAATACTAAAAATTAAAAACTAAAATGTTTGAATATTGAAAATTGAAATGTCTAAATATTGAAAATTAAAACTAACATGTTTGAATACTAAAAAATGAAAACTAAAATGTTTGAAAAATGAAAATTGAAAACTAAAATTTTTGAATATGAAAATTGAAATCTCTATATGAAATTTCTTCTGTTAATTTCCTCCTTCATAGCAATGATGCATCTACAAATCCTAACCTAGTAGTAGCAACAAACAATGAAAACACCATCACCACCATTCCAACAAGATCACGCACAAAAATTCAATCCACATTTGTAGCACCACCCAAAAATCCAAAAAATTAGTTTGCCATTTCTCAACTCCAACAACAGTCAAAGAGGGATCACAAAACCTTATAGTCTAGAAACCCTAGAAATCAATTTGTACCACACTCATCAATCTGTGATTATAATAGAATTTGAAAATGCTAGCAACATTCAAAGACCAACAAGAAAATCATCCCAATAGGTGAATCATTTCAAAACATCAAGCTGAAAGTTGTAGTTTGATGTTAGGGGTGGAATGTTGATAGAGCAAGATTAGGTAGCACATGGATCAACACGACGAGGAGGGGTTGATGACAATGATGATTTCCCATCACTTGCAACAAGAGTGTCCATGTGTGCAGAACAACAAGGACTGGCAAGGTCGATCTTCTACTTTTAGCTCATAAGCATGAAGGTTATTGACATCCCCAAGCTACTCCTTTTGTTGGTTTGCAAATAAATGTCATGATGGCAAAGGTTGAATTCCTACGCAACATTGGAGTAAGGTACTTTGTTTCATGCAAAATGCCAAATAACTCAAATTGTTGATGGATCATTTTCTTATAGAAGATGTTGAATAGAGTTATCATCATGCTTCAAGAATTGAAGATGAATTTTTCTTTTCCCTCTTTGCAACAAATATGAACATCTTCTTGGCATTCTCTTTGATTGGCCACAACTCCTTTCTTACAAATGTGACAAGCTAGCTTTGGTTGTTGAGTACTTGACCTCCATTGGGTTAACATTAAAAGAAATTGAGAAGTTAGTCACAAAATACCCAAAGATTTTAAATCGAGATGTATCAAAGGATTTGCATCCAACAATCATGCTCCTAGAAAATTTGGGTATATCACTCAAGGATGCAAAAAGGATAGTAGTGAAGGATCCAATTGTCTTCACATACAAGGCGAAAAAAAAACTTGGGTCCTTGTGGAATACTTACAACAGATTGGAGTCCAAAGAAAACACATTGGCGGCTTCTTGGTACGGAGACCTATTTTATTTGATAGTGATGTGGAAAAGGATTTTGGTTCAAATTGGTGATTACCTCAAGAGCATAAATGTTAGCACAAATGACATTGACAAGATTGTGATATCATTCCCATGGTTGTTTTGCTATGATTTTGAATAGGACTTTTGACCACAATATTGCATCTTGAAAGTTTGGGAGTTAAACCATGCTTAATGGGGAAGTTTTTTAAACATCACTCGTAGCTATTAAAGAATTGCCATAATTTTGAGTTGAAGACAATGTTTTTTTTAAAATTGGGGCTTGAAAAAAAAGATCTTGGCAAGGTAATCTATAATGTTCCATAGTTTTAAGGTCTCAATGTACAAAAAATATGGTATCGACAATTAAGTTTTTGTGCAGTCTTGAAGTGAAAAGGCATGCACTTTTCAAGGTTTTGAAAACAAAGCCACGATCTTAATTGATAGTGTCGAGGGTAAACTTCAACCAAATGTGAAGTTTTTTGAAAGCATTCAAATTTAGCCAAGGATATTAGGAAGTTGGTAACACGACACCCACCATTATTAACACTGAACGTGGAAAAGAATTTGAAACCCACAGTTAGTCATTTTTTGGATTTAGGTTTCACCAAGTAGGAACTACCGGATATGATAAGGAGGTTGCCTTCTCTTTTAGGGTTTAGCATAACAATAATTGTAGACCCCATGTACAAATACCTCATGGGTTTTATGAAGCATTTACGAGCTAAGCTTGTCCAATTCCTTCATGAGTGATGAACGAACATATGTAGTTTGTTCCATTCATTGTTGATTTTATCACAGTGAAATAGGAAGCGAACATTAAAAGCTCCGATAGTGGCAGAGAAGTTGCAAACAAGGATGTATAGCTTGAAGCAAAATCTCCAAATCATTCATTATTTCATTGCAGAAAAAAAAACATTAATAAAAGAATGTAGAAAAAAAATTCTTACCAAATCCACAATCTTATCCTTGAGATCTTGCAAGTTGTGAAAGTTGTTACCATGGTTATTGACAATTGCCATTCCAACTAGAACTATAATTCCAAGAGAAGAAAACCTGGTTGAAAAAAAAAATCTTTTTAGCTTCTACGATGGTTATCAAAACCTACAATATTCAACTACCTAAAAACCTAATGTACTTAAGATTACATCCACGCAAACATGGAAAATTACATCCATGTGAAAATTTTCATTTTGTGAACACTTGTCATCTCCACATTGGCCAATGAGCGAGCCAAAAATTTATCCCGAACTCCAAATCATGCACAAATGCATAGTCTATCCTTATGGGCGGAGCCAACAAAGGATGAAATTGATGTCTATGCATTAGCAATGGAACAATTTGGTTGCCACAAATTTTGTAGGTTTGTCACATGTGGGAATGGGGATTAAGGTTTAGAAGAAAATGTAGGTAATGATTAACCTATAATGTGTAGCATTTTGACAATTCTACCTTTTCCTTTTTTTTCCCCTAAGCATAAAGTAGGGAGGTTTCAATTCTAAGTCAAAATTTGGTGAGTTTTCACCATTAAGAAAAACATTGTTTCACACCCTTGTGAGTCAATTAACCACATGCCAAATTGTTGTGCAAAGGATTTTTAAGTGCACTAAGTTGGTTGAAATTACAATTATGCAAGTTTGTGGCTCTATGAAAGATGAATAATGGTTTAGTATAATGAGTTTTATGAAAAGAAAACTTAAGAATCAATTGACAACACATTTGGATGTTTGCTCAAAAAAATTATATTTTTGAAAATTTTCCTTATGATCAAGCTATTAAATAATGGAAAGTTGTTCATACTTAATATGCATTTGATGTTTAGTTGTTTTTCTTTAATATTGGGTAGCAACATTTTTATTTTGCAATAGGGCAATGGGTATGTAACATATCTTTTTGGTTTATTATTTGCTGTAATTTTTTGGGGATTTTGTTTTAGTTTTGAAATTTTAATAAGCTTGTTTCAATGTAACTTGTGTGCATTAGGATGATGAACTTTAAAGTTTTGGTACAATTTTAGATTATGGTGACTTTTGTTTTCATGATCCTAATCACTTTGCCTTGAACCCTATTCAATTCTATAATGGGGGTTTCAAACTTTAACATTGTAGCTTTGGCTGTTGACATCCTTGCAATAGGGCTTGAATCCCAACTTTTAGAAGTTGTTGAAACTATTAGTACTAATTTTTTTTGTGTGTTGTCTACTAAAGTTGCTTGTATATGTAGGTCCACAATGTGCTACAATGGGCATGGCCAAATTGGTTAAGGTTCAATCCCCCATATAAGTGATTCTTCATAATTTGAGATTAAAAAATTTAGATCGTCCATATATCTAAGAATAAAAATGTAATCTCACAAATGAAAGAACTATTACCTATTTGTTGTCACCCATACACGTATTAAAATGAAGGTTACTTGTTAATGTAGAATTGGTTTGTGCACATATTTACGTGCAATAATCCCAGGGGCTTTAACTTCTACACATCTTTGTTCTACAACGCTTAAAACACCTTTTCCATCAATAGGTACTCCTAACGCATCAACCACATGACCTAGCAAGGCCTTTCCTACATGAACATCCACAATAGATCCAGTGCACTTGACAATATCTTTTTCTTTAATGGCAATATCACTACCAAATATAACAATTTTTACATTTTCATTTTTAAAATTTAAAACATTCCTTTCACACAGCTAGGAGCTTTAAAAAGAAAAGGCAATGACTTAAATATTCTCTCCTTATTTTGCAAGATTCAACCATTTTGACAACTCTTAACTTAATAAAGCCAAATTGTTGTCCAAAACACCCACTAGGTACCCAATAAGGCAACATGGGGAATATTGATTTTTTAAATTAAAAATTTAATTTAAATTTAAACTATTTATTAAAAACAACTGGAGCTGATTATTGATTGAAAGCCTCTTATCACTCAATTGTGGATGGATGAACCCCAACTAAGTTGAGATTGATTTTCACCTTGGTAACCTATGTTGTAAAGGATAGATCCTGTAGATAGGTAGGTGTGTAGGATAATTGATGGCAGCTACTAGATAAGAAGATGCATGTATATGGCTAGTGCCATAGGTAAGGGCTAGTGGGTTGTTAATGGGTAGGTAGTGAACACAGAAACTGAGCTAACCATTGTGGTTAGCCAGGCAACTGGAACCCAATGAAAAATTGTTTCCTGTCCAGCACCCATCCATCTCTCATGGTTACACCGGTGACTGTTGGTTCACTCTAGCCATTGTTTGCAATGACTTTTTCCTTTCCCCAACCGCATGTTTGACTCAAACTTTTACCCCTTGCAGAAGCTAGCTATGAAGTTTATTTGTGCAGGTCTGAAATTGCATGCCCAGTTTTCCATGTACTGATTAAACTTCACATGCATTCTAGAAGTCAGCAAAAAGTCTAACTAATGTGGGTACTTAACTAGTTTGCAGCAAAAACTATGCAATGGCAAAGGAGGCTGTACCTTCTGCTATGTCCATAATCTAAATTAATCATGCACATAAAGGACACAACATATGAATCTCGTTGAGAACTACAATATGGTAACTTAACTAGCCTATAAAATTTTGTGGTTTTCACAATAATTTATGCTAATGTTTAGAGTCTATAATCCGTACTCACCAGAACAAGAACTACTCAAACCAACATGTTTTCATTAAAGAACAAGTTTATCTAACCTCAGTTGTAAAGGAGATATGAATTCCCCTAATACGAGGAAGTGTTTGTAAATTATGTGCTGGCCATCTCACAATCCAGAAACCAAATGAGTCACCCACATATTGGTGACAAGAAGAGCAAGCAGTCATGGCAGTTTGAATACAAGAAACTCAATTTTGATCATGATTAAGCTTACCTATTGTTTGCTAATATTGTGAACTATTGTTTGAAGATAATCATCTGTTCTCCTCCGAAGCTAAATGACAAGAATTGCTAACCAACAAAAAATGGCTGACCGACAAAAATTGCTATCCGACAAAAATCGCTAACCGACAAGAATGTAAATAAAGTATACCGACATGCTCCAAATCAGACTTCGGGACTCATCTTTAGGCTGGCCAAAGCAAAATGACAAGAATTCAATACGGTTTAGAGTATCGAATCTCTCCAAATCAGGTGATTGAGTCCAAATTTGGGCCTGCCCATTGGTTCCCACTGAACTCCAAATTTGCCCACTATAAGTTGAGCATATTTTTACAGAAAAGTATTCATTCTACTTTAAGTCACGTATTGGACAACGTGACACGATGTGTAGGGTGACATGATGTGTAGCGTATCCATAAGTCCAAAATTGTTTTTCTTTTCTCCCTTGAAAAATTATGTGGGGGAGGGAGGATCTTCAAGCTCCTAAAAGAAGGTCAGTGATGTAAAAATAGTGGACATTTCCATGTCCCATACAGGCACCAAAGTTATATCACGTTGTAGCTAATATTAAGCATTCAGTGATGGTCCATAGTCCATACTACCCCAATACGGACAAAGAAGAAGCCCTATTACCTTGGGTGAAGCAGCACCTACTTCTAACCATGGAGCTTTTCAAGTTCCACATCATTTTGGACGTTGGGGTACAACTCACTTAAGAATTGGGTTCATGCACAATGCCATATTGGCCAATGAACTTTCCCACCCACGATAATTTTCTTTGATAAGAGAGGGTCTGCTGCTTATACTATGGCCAACCTTCCCTAGGACAAAGCCGGGTGCATGGCTGAGTGGGCTTTCACCATTTTGAGCAAGTGGACTCTGAAAAAATATTACTTCAGCTGCAATCAGACCTGATCTTAGGTTCTTGTAGTGTTAAGTAGGCTAGCATTCAAATAACATCATGCTAAAAAAATGAACCATGGAAAAGTATTTTGTTAACTTAACATTGATTTTAAGCTCCCTTTTATGGGCTTCTATCTAACATTGTTTTTAAATTTCAAGATTTGTACATTTAAATTTTTTTGATGTTAAGCTAACATCCACTTAACACCCACTCACCTGAACCCATTCAAGATTCAAACTAAAATTTGATGTTAGTTAACATTCTTGATCTGAATATAACCGAAAAAGAAAAAGAAAAGAAAAAACCTTGTCTCTTCTAACATCAACTTATCATTAGGTGTAATATTAGGTGTGATTGTAGTTTTCAATATCTAGCAAAAGATTAACTTGAAATGTTTGATCTGAGTATAGCCAAACTAAAATGACATTTATGAACTAACAACCCTCACATGAACAAAATGAGGCATTTGGTGTTCAGCTGAAGAGTCAATGAACATGAGACCTGTGATCACCCCATCCTAGTACCTACATACACTATTTTTGCACACTTGTCTCAATGCATGGTGAAATGCCCAAAATAGACTATGATCACCACTTACAACCAAACACTAGCCCACTCAGCAAATCTCATCTTCAAAGTTCGATGTCCTCACAGTATGTCCCTCTACACTAGGGACAAGGGGCTATTTCATTTTGACTTAGTCTTCTCTCCGAGAGACCCAATTGGACATTCCCACCTTCATTTCCAAATAATGTATAGAAAATACCCAACAACCCTAAAATTCCCTTGTAAGAACTGTATAGCAATCTACAATGTTTGGAACCAAGCTGAGAATAAACCTTGGGGTTTTTACCATGGTACCAGTGTAGGCGCTGGTTCACCTGGGGGATGATGATGCGTCAAGGTAGACCTGACTCCTAACCCATTACGCTAGTCACAAGAGTGATCATGCAGAAAGGTAATGTTGGGTTCACGTCAAGAGTTTTGCTTCCATAGGGCATATAGGGTTTAGGTTATAGGTGCTTGGTTTTAAATTTTTCTTGACTTTTACCACACAACAAGTTTAGGCCAAACTTAGCTCTTGGCAATTTGTAAGAGTCACATACACACACATTCATGAAAGTGGGCACCAACAAAAAGCTCATCTGGTCTCTTTATGGAGGTTAAGAATGTTTGGTGCTGCAAAGAATTTGAGAAGCCACATGCGACAAGTTAGAATTTGTGAGGAGTTTGCCAAGTGTCAGGATTTGCAAACCCGCATGCTGCAAATTCTTAGAACGTAGGGTATCATGCATCATCGTGGTGATCAATAAAGTGTGGACAATTCCGATTGTGGAGAAGTTGACCATGATGTTCGGGGCTTGTATAGGCCAGGAATAGAAGAGGCATGATGATTGGGGGCAGGCAGGCTGTCCATCTGGGGGGCCAAGCACAAACTTTGTTTGGATGTTCATGGGGACTACTCTATCTAGCCTACAGGATTTGATTTATTACTACTCCTGGACTCATTACTGCAGGAGAAGAATGTTGATATGTGAACTCAACTTCGAAGTATCAAACGCAGGATTCAAACTAATAAGCTTTACATGCTAACAGCTAATTACCAACTCTAAAGAGGAAATTTTCACCAGTGTTGGCTGGTTATTTCTTTTTTCTCTCATAACCGGCTGGGTCAGTTGTCAAACTTTTTTACTAAAAAGATTACACCCACCTATCAACAATTTCATTGTCAAAGTAATACCCTTTGGTTATCAATTTACTCAACTATTTTTTTTTAAAAATTTTCTATCATAAACATGTTTAGGGTTTTAAAGATCTAATACCTACTTGGATGATATTCCAATCATCTGGGTAGGTTATTGAAACAATTTTAATTCAATATCCAGCTGGGAGCTTATCTATCAGTTTTCAAACAAATCAATAACAAGCTGGTAGGTTATTGATACCCAGCCCTAGACCCTGCTGGTCACCCGGATCAAAACTCAATAACTGGCCAACACTCATTTTTACCTTCCTTCCATATGTGAGCCCTTTAATCAAATGAGCAATTTTTTACCTTCCATTTTAGAAGAGAGTCCTTAATGATCTGATATTCCATAATGTTCATTCAACACAAGCTCAACAAAAAAACACTCAGATCCCCAGCTGTGCTTTCCATGTGGATCTGAACTCTTTACAATAACTGCTGGTGACCAATGGACATTTACTACATAACATGATTTTTTTTCTTCCTTGCTCATTCCCAATGTCCTTAATGTTTCTTAATGATTCCAATAGAGTTCCCAAAGTTCCTTATTGTAGTTTACAAAGTGAATGAGAACTAAGTACTTCTGGATTTCAGAACCAAATTTTGACAAGATGTGTTCTTCTACTCACTTCAAGCATGGAAGATGAGTATGTGTAATTTGGACTTTGAAGTGGCTACAAATCAGAAAACTACAACAACACAAGAGAAAGTTCACTTGAAGTATGTCAACCAAGGATTGCTAAAGTATAATAATGACACATGAATGAAGCAATGTATGCCACATGATGCATGGATGGTGGGTGGACAAGTAAGCTAATTGATGGTCTTAATGGTGCCATTTTCAAACATCATTGTGGTCCCTAAAAGTTTAAAGAGTGTAAGCAGTCCCTAAAGATATGTATTTAAACACATATCTTTGAAAAAATTGTAGTAGTAGCAATTTTATCCTATTAAGTTTTGCTGCAGTTCTTCATAATTATGTTTCATTTGCGCATTTGTGATTTCCCCGGTGAGGGTCATCTTTAGAGACAGTGAAGCTAATGTTTTGATTCATATAGAACTAAATTTATGCACAATCTACATTAGTCTTACACAAGAAACAAAATGACAGAATTTTGAATGGATTAAATTCTTTCCAAAAATGCAAGGTGTGAACATTCAAATGTGAATTTGTCATCAAACAATACATCACAATCTTCGTGAGGATTAGAGACGTCATGGAGGGTAACTGGGAATCCATCTCATTAACCATCTTAATTCAATTTTGATGAGAGATTGATCTCTGAAAACAAGGTATCAAGTGATCCAGTACATTACCTCAAGTACCAGCCGTTTTATGACTTGATAACTTGGGGAATTGTGAGGTATGTGCAACTGAACTATACCTGAAGTGACCGTTATGTTGCTCCCCTCAAATCATGGACATTTCAGAAGATGTTGTACGCATCAGCAAGAATGGTAGGTGCAAAGCATCCCACATACATCACTGTATGGTATAGAGGATATCCTGCAGATTACATCCTCACAGTCTGCTTCAAACTCAATCAGGCAAGATCACTGAGATTCGAATCACCATTGTGGACTCATGAGCTAGAAATTCTATAGTCTAGGGACTCATGGGTTTCTCATTTCTTGGATTGCTAAAATAGGTAGTTGCAGCAAGCACTAAATTCAAATTCACCCTTTTGCACTTTGTATGCAAACAAAACCAACCAGCAAAATTGATGAGGAATAGATGGACTATGAATCTCAGTGTCTTTCTTTTGTCAATTTTGTGATGTGGCCAAAGTGGCAATGATCCACATAAAGATTTAGCCAAATTTGGTTACAATATAAAAATTGAAACATCTTTTTATATTTTTGGCTACATACATGAACCAAGTATAGAAATGTGGCGATTTTTTCTTGAATTCTGTTTGAATTTTGGCTATCGAAAATCTCAAAAAGCATTTGATTTTGGCACTTTTAATTTTGAATATAACTTTTTGGCCATGTATAGCCTGTGACAAAAAAGGGCTGGCTCTGATACTACTCCTCCTCTGGCTGCTGTGAAATGCCTAACAAACACTCCTGATGCGAATAATTTTTTATTTCAGAAGTTTTTTCTGCACCCAAATATATGTAGATTTTGACAAGGTATGTCAGGTGCAGTGATCCATCACTGATCGAGGTTGAGGATTGCATGAGAGAACTGTCAGCTTGATCTCTGCAGAACTGGGTTGAAGTAACAAACAATACGGTGCACCTAAAAGCTGATAGTTCACTATTTGAAGCAATGTGAGCAGTGAGCCGTATGTCAAGTTCACTAGAATTTGTCATTGAGAATTTGGGGATCTAAGAGCATATTCGAGGATGAATTCTAGAGAACTCCACCCCCAAGTTCCACAATCCCCAGGTCAAGATCTCCATCTCAAAAAAATTGTTCATCATATCAGGCTCCCTGCTGCTGTTGTGTACCTCCTCTGGAAACCTCTTCCAAATCCCACAAATGCTCTAATTCTTCACAGAAACGGCCGACTCCTGTCCATATGCACAAACGTTATGCCATCCAACTCATACACTGGCACTAGTGAAAATATATTTCCACATATAACAGTCCTTTCTTCCTTGTGGACAAGATTGTTTCGGCCACTAAGCACTTGCACCACAATGGGAAATGAAGAAAGCATTTTCTGTTGTATGTGGGTGTGCTTTTCCACACACGCACATATATATGCAGATCTCATGATATGTCAAAACCTGCCCTAATTTTTGTAGTGTATTTGGACAACCATTGTCAGACACACCAACTCAGCGACGACCATCCAGGATGTTATCAAATGGAAGAAATCTTCCAAGGTGTGGTGGAAGTGCACTCCCACTGAAAATTAGGGCAGGTTTTTTTTTCCTGGAGAAGGGTAGAGCCCTTGGCCCTTCCTTGTTTTTTTGGTGCCTGTCGCTTGAGCTATCGGCCTCATGTCTAGGCACCTAAAAAGAAGGAAGGGCCAAGGGCTCTACCCTTCTCCTATACATACTTTTTACACGCTCAACAAGCCGGATCTTCTGCGGAGGGAGGTACCAGCCAGGTTGTACTGGGATCTTCTGACCAGCCGAAGGTACCAGCCAGCCTGTCACTGTTTCTATAAAGTGAAAAATCCCAGCTCTGCTTTACGCAGGAAAAGGACCTGGGTATAGGCCCTTCTGTGATTTTCGACGTGTTCACTCGGCCTACTGGCTTCGGGCACAAATCTCAAATCATGGAAGGGCCTGTACTCAGGCCCTTCTCCTGAACTTGTTGTACTCTGGCACACTGGGGAAAGAAGAAAGTGCCTCATGAACACCTTAGGCCTGAAAAGGAAAAATAAGGGTACTTGCTTGAAACCAAATCTACCAAATCTTTGGCAGATTATGGCAAAATAGGAAAGCCAAAGGAACATATCATCCTTGGGAAACACACCACTGTGACAGAATTATGTTCCGTCTGGCTGAAGAAAAATAGTAAGCCACTGATGAAGATGAGCTTTCACTGATTGGTATTCAGAATAGTGAGCAGGCTTATATACAGCCAGCACTTAGCATGTGCTTTGTCTATTCCAGGTCTAACTGGCTGTGCAGTGGTGCTTTTACACACAGGTTTTAGGGTTTTTGTTTTTAGGGTTTTGTTCACTTCGAGGCCTGGACCTGCTGCCAATCTCCTGGTTAACTACCCACTACCCCTCCCCTGATTAACCAAATCTGTGTCTTCTGCAGCAATTAGTAGCAGTAAGTTATCAGAGACACAGGTTCCCTTTGCAATTGGCTCCTCTCCAAACAAGGTTTCTCTTTGCACCTATGCCTGAAGAACCTCTTTCTTGAACACAGGCTGTTTCTATTATCTGTACCACCTGTACCCAACGTGGTGCACATCTTGGGAAGTGAGCTTTTAGCAACCAATAAAGCACTGGAGACATTTCATACCCTAGCCTAGGGTCAGCTTCCACATGAACAAATTCAATAATTATTTTTTTCAAAAATTCAATTCTCTTTTAGATTTTTGAAATATTCATTTTTTCATCATCTCCAAAATTCTACTATGGTATTGTCATATGAGTAGGTAGTGAAATGGTTCAGATCATAGCTTTGCAATAATTATGATGGTTTTCAACATATCAGCTTCATATTATCCAAAAAAATCATTTCAATATTTAAAGGATTGTTTAAGATATTACACATTTGTGGTGAATGATTATGCTGTTTTTTTTTTTTTTCATGTTAAAAAGTAGAGTAAGTTGGGTAAAGGTTAGTGCTTTTCATCTTGTTCAAAATCTTCCACATTAAAAGATTATAATTCATAAACTTCCAATGTAGAAGATTATGATTGGATTGTCATAATCATTGACCACAAATGTTAATGTAATGGAATAAGCTCATGGTTGCCCATTATGTTGGGCGCCTTGCTTGTCTCACCTCAATGGCCTTGCCAAGGCTTGCCAAGGGTAGCTTACCTAGCATATATGGGTAGCCGCTTGCCCATTCCATAATACATTTAGACGTTTATAAGTAGGCATAAGTTCCCTTTATTGTAGTAAGATCCCTCCCACTCCTAATGCCTTGTGATGTATGTATGTCTAGTTAAGGTTCTTCTTGTGATTATAGTGGGCAAGGCCTACATGTGGGGGACATTCGCAACCTTGCTAGCCTCGCATTTTGCAAATGTCCCCCACATGTAGGCCTCGCCCACTATAATCACAAGAAGAACCTTAGCTAGACATACATAGATCACAAGGCATTAGGAGTGGGAGGGATCTTACTACAATAAAGGGAACTTATGCCTACTTATAAACATCTAAATGTACTATGATTACCATTTTGTCCTAAACCCCTTATTTTGGGAATGGTCCCACCCTAGGGCTTTACCTTACACCAAAAGCCTTCCAAAATCCCCCAACTTCATCAATCCTACCAACTCCCCCACCTCGACAAGCTTCCATGATTGTTAGATTTGCATCAACTTCTCCAACCTTCAAAGTTCCTCCATTTAAAATTTTCCTTTACTTGACCAACTTTTAAATGTCACCAACCTTTCTAAGATCCCTCAAACTTCCTTGGCTCCATGCTTTTTCTAAGCCACTTGCCCAAATTTCACCTATAAATCACATCCATCCATTTGCCATGAATAGATATAGGTATCCATTGTTTAAGATTGTAAGTGACAACAATTCAATAGTGTACATTGTTATGAGCATGACTATTATGATTACAATTTGTCAAATCTCATCATTCAAATCTTGATGGTTACATCACACATCCATGTCCATGTGGATCATCATGCTCATACGATGTTCAATGTTGTATGGATTCTAAGGTTCACAACATGTGGCAACATCAGTCCAATATATCCAAAGATCTAATGTAATGATCATGACCCTAATAGGACTAATGAATGCATATTGTCATTTTCAAATTTTTATATATACTATCATACCAAAGGAAAAAATTTCATCAACTATAAAAGATAGGCCACAAAAAATTCCTAACCACATCAAGATCTTTTAAGTTATTGAAATCAAAAAAGTTGTAGGAGTTGCATTGGTAATTGGTAAATTGCTCCTCTGTGTATTCATCCCTTTGATATTATGCAAAACTTAACCAAACACCATAGTTTTAAATGTTGCAATTGGTTTTAAGGAACATCTTCTGAAACTTTTATTTTTACCATTTCCAACATGGAAATTTTTTATGAAAACTATATATTGTCCTAGAACTAACCAAACAAACCATCATTCACCTACTCTAATGCTCACATAGTTGGTGGTTCATTATTTATTAATTAAGGATGTAGTGTGTTTGATTTGTTAGTCATGTTGAAATTTCCAAAACCATAATGCACTTGGTGCCCTTGGAAAACCTTTGATAAATACGGGTGCACCAAGGTCATTTCATAATGTTTAAATCTACAATGCAAGAATTATTGCATATTAAATAATTTTACCATTGAAAAGTTGATAAACCAATACTAAAAATGTTAATGAAACATGATGTGCATTATCAATATTATTGAAAGAGCCCTTGATGAGTGGGATTTTATGGATATGATTTTTTTTAAAGACCCTAGCAGAGGGACATATTGAATTTTGAATTATTTTTGTCATTCAAAATTAATTTTGAATTTCAAATATATTTTTTCAATATCTTGTTCACACTTAAAACAAGTATAGAGTGAAGCTTACACTTGGGGGTTATTATTATAGGCAACATTACTTTGCATGAAAAGGAAATATATATTTTTAAACATGTGCATGAAGGTCAATAGGTTTTGTCTAAGTACATTCAATAAAAATATGATAAGATGTTGACAAAATGTCCAATTAAAGTGCAACACAAGACCACAACAACAAGTCCAAACAATGATGTTTAAAACCAATACCTTTGTTATCATTAATATATTCATGTGTTATATTATTTAACAACAAATAGAAGGATTTCAAAATAGAAGGGAATCAAAGGAAATTGACAATTGAGAGGAGGTGGATGAAGGGTTAGGGAACTTAGCTTGTCAAACAAGGAAGATTTCAAGGGTCAAAGCCATAGGTAGCAATATACAAAAAAGAAAAACTCAAATGAAAACATTTCATTTAGGGTTAGTTTTACCTTCTTTAGCCTTTACTTAGTGTTTTGGTTTTGGTTAAGGTTTTTGTTTCATCTTGAACTTGTGTTTTGGTGGACCCCTTGGAAATTTAGTGAGTTTGACTACTAGATTGCAACTTGTGGTCATCAACATGTCAAAAAAAGCTCTAGACTTTTTGTAGGTTTTTTTTCTAGATGATGTAGGTTTTTGTGGAAAGTGAAAAAGTAGAATGGATTTTTTGGTGTGTGGGCCAAGAATTTGAAGATAATCTTCTTGGTTCAAGAGTTTATCAAACAACCTCAAAAAAAGATTAACATTTTTTTCTCTCAAGATTTATACAATTCCAAAAAGAAAACACAATGTAAAATGAAACCAAACAATCTAGTGATGACATCTTAGTGTTGCATTACAATAGTGACAACAAATGGGCAAAATGAAAAACACAACCATAGATGAAAAAAATCAAGTCCCTCTTTCCCTTTTTGCATTTGTTTACAATGTCATAAAAATGAAAGCAACATAAAATACATATCTTGTTGGGTCACCCAACCGACCGACCGACCGACAACACCATGGTACATCGTACAAACATACCATCATTTCAAACTTTGTTGTACATAGTTTCTAGACTAGATTGGGACCCTTGTGAAGAGGGTAATTAATCCACCACAATCAATTTTAGCAAACTTTTGTGTGGCATTACTCGTCTTAGGTCTTATAGGACTAGGAATAAGGAGTGAAACTTTTAATATTTTAGTATTAAGGTGTCTAGGTTGTGTTGAACCCATAAATGATCATGCCAATCAAGCTTACATCAAAGCTAAAGTTCAACTTTGGCATAATGCCCTAGCCAGGGACCCCTAAACGATTTCCTATCTTTTTCCTTTCGATCTGTTTAATTTTATGTGGTTGTATTTGTAGAATTAAAATTGCCTTATAATAATAGATAATCTTCCAAAAAATGGGGTATGTGCTTTTAATAGGCCTCCTTTTTCATGGGCACCAAACATCCCATGTCCCCTAATTTATCATGTTTCATTGAACCTCGTAGTTCCCATCACCCATTTACTTTATCATGTGCCACCACAAACCTAATGTCCACTCCATCTCCTATGCAAACCACACACAACACACTAATTCCCCCTCCCATTATAATAAACCACACACCATTTATTAATTCCTTTTACTAGTCCCCAACCCTTCATGGGAATGTGGGGCCTCAACCTTACCAACCCTTCCAATTGCCCATGATTAGACCTCCCAACCTACTTTCATTTCTTCAACACATTCACAACCTCCACCTAGAACATGTTGCCCCACATGTGGGCACCAATTTACCAATTGAAGGTTAGCTCATCATTAATGTTCATGTTAAACATCCAATTCATTTAATCCAAATTCATGTGACCATTTCGACTCAATACCCTCCCTTACTCCCACCTACGTGCATCAGCCTAGACTTGGGTTTTGTCTTTGGATGTTTTTGGTTCCTTTCATTTAGGTTTTCATCGTTTTCAATTGTACAATTACATCCCTACCATTCTATAACATGATATATAAATGGCATTTCATTTTCCATTAAAATAAGTTGGCACACCCTTATAATGTGGTAGCTTGGCATTTGTTCCTCTTGTTACCCCCAATGGTGTTTCGTTTTGCCCCTTTTTGGTGGGGCAATAGGGCATAGGGGAACATGGATTCAACTCAAGCACTTTTTGGTAGGTGACTTAAAAAATTTGTAGGAAGTTTTTTTTTTGCAAGCCCGAACGTTGGTAATAAGTTTAAGCTAAATATTTTTTCCCCAACATGATTTTCCATTTTATAAACGTTTTCTTCACAATTCAATTCTTAGACATGCAAGGGAATACTTTAGAACAACTTGTGCCTTGGCACCATTTTTCCCTACACCCATGTCCTTTAACACCATTTCAATTCTTGTTGCACCACACTTCAATCAAATGCATACTTCCTGTTTTTCCTAAAAGATTACGAACCAAACCAAAACCTCAAGTTTTCTTCTGATTCTTTCAAGCTTGTATTCCAACACATGCCCCATTTATCGACAAATGGTCTTTTCGGGATGGTTTTTGAACTTTTTCAAAATTGTTTTCACCCAAAAAATTCAACAAGTGGATTTTAAAAATTGTTTCAACTTTGTTTTCATATCATTCAAGGTCACATTCCACCTTGAATTGCACGTGCCCTTGGAGCAGCCCACTTTTTAACCGTGACCAAGCCTTTAGATGGAGTTCATCCCATTGCAATGGGGGAAACATTATATTGATTCACAAGTTGCACCTTATGTGTTCAATTGTGACGCATTTGTAACACATTTCCCCCTGCACCAATTCAAAGTTACAACTAAAGGTAGTTGTGAAGTAATAATCCATGACATCAAATGCACCTCGGAACTTCACCTTGATTGAATTGTTTTCCAGTTATTTTTCAATGTAAAAAAAAGGTCATATATCAAAAACTTTGTACAACAAGTGAAAACATTATGCAACTTATCCCCTTTGTTTGTGCATTCTATGCATTTGAGTTTCCCATGTTTTATAGTCATCATAATTGTGAAGGTGATGTCACAGTCATCCCTTCTGCCATGGGAACCCATCAAGGTGATCCCTTGGGAGGGGCACTATTCGCTTAGCCCATTTTAAGGCTTTGCATTTTATAATTAGTCATTTCATTTTTCATCTATTTCCATCCATTGTAGATGACAGTCACATCATAAGTCTCATTTATATTATATCATTTGTATACATATGAACATTTATAGACCAAACTTTATGTGATAGATGTTTTTATCTAACCTCAAAAACATGTAGCAAGGTCACTATTTGGCTTGTAGCCTAATTTCAACACCCCATCCTAATTTACCACCCCATTAGAAGGAATCAAAGTCTTGGGGGCTCCATTGGGCACCTCGCATTCACATCATCTTTTGTCAAAGATGCCATGTTAAAATATGTTTGATATGTGGAATTTCTCCTTATAATGGGTGATGTTAAGGTAGCCTTTAAAATTTTAACACATTATTTCATGCAATGACCATCATATTTTTTATGATGCACACCTCCTTCTTCCACCTTCATCCAGTCCTTCGTTTTTTTTTATTCTTTTTTCCTTCAAATGTTTAGATGCCTTTTGAGTCCATGATCCTTTGATAACCCAGAAGGACCTTTAGCCTATAAAAAAATCTTTCTCCCAATAACTTTTGGTGGCATTGGGTTCATACATCGCCCCAACAACTTAATTAAGGAATTGAACCCTTGTAGCTTCAATCATAGTTGTTGGGTTTATGGTTGATCAACGCCCCTTCCTTCTTGAAACTTTAGCACAAGTTTATAACAACACCTTTCCTTTCCAACAACATTTCAAAATGATATGTGATCTTCTATTGCCCCTAACTCGTGTGTGTTGTCCTCCTTTTAAGCAATTCATTGAGCAACAAATGGTTTGATTTCAAGATTCCATTTCTGCACCATCATACCCTTTCCAACATTGTTTCCAACAAAATTTGAACCCATCATGCTTAAATTTTATCATGTTATGGCCTAAAGGCAAGTGTTTGGCTTATAATTTGACCAATTTTCCTAACCTTTTGATTAACTTCCCCAATCTTTTCCACAACATTTTGAACATGACTTCAACTACCCATCCCTCAATGCATGTGCACACATCCCATCAACTTTATGGGTATCCACCTTTTACGTTGTGCCCATGGCAATAAGCACACATGAACCCATGATGCAATTCATGACACTTTTGTTCCCATTGTGCATGATGCTAGCTCCCACATGGGGCAAGAACAACTCCCTGTGCTTCCTTCAAACACATTCAATTTTTTTGTTGATGAGTCAACATTGTGTTCACCAAAAATGGCATTCACACTTTAGCTAACGTTGTCATTACCAACCCAATGTGAGTGGATTTACTTGCCTGATCTTGTGCCACTCAAAAATTTGTTACTTTCAATGTAGTTCAAGCCAAAAAACGGAGCTATTGTGATTGACACCTTGACACCCCACTGATCAATTCCTCCCCTTAACAATTGAGATATTTGGATGTTTACACAAACAAACATATGTATTTTTACATGATTGTGCCAATGCCATTTGAAGCTTGAAAGGACCAAAAGGCCTTCATCTTTCTATCTTGGTAACCTTTCTTCATCAAAAAATTTCAATCACATTGTAAAAGTTGCAAGGATCTTCCATCGTAAGTTGGGTGATAACTATAGGCCTAGTTATTTCCCAACTTCCACCCCTTTAAGACACACCTCCTATCACCATAATCGACTTATTGCAAGTGATCAATTTTTGACATGAAAAAATACGACCAACCTACTACATGCAATCAATTTTTGACATGGATATATTTCAACACCTAGTTTGAGTTAAGTTGATGTCTTTTAAATTCTCCCTTTTCCTTTTTCTATCTTTTGTACATTTTCCAAATTTATGATGTGTTTATTAATAAAGTTTTGCAAGGTTGCACCACATTTTAACCTTATAAATTTAGTGATTCAAATATGCATGTTAATTGTTTGATTCATTGACATAATAATTTATAACAAATCAATTTAACTATTTGCATGAAAAGAAAAAAGGATTTAAAAAAATTTGTAAGAAGGGCAATGTCTTTAATGGTACATTCAATAAGAATAAAAATATGATAAGATGTTGATGAAATGTGTCATTAAAGCCCAACACAAATCATAAGAAGTCCCAACAGTGATGTTTAAGACAAAGGCCCTTGTTATTGTTAATATCTTCTTAAACATCATGCATTGTACCATTTATGGAGTGAGAGGATTTTAACCTTGAAGATTGGGTGATCCACATATGCACATTAATTGTTTGATTTTTTGTATAATAATATACTAAGAATAATGTCAGGTATGACAAATTTTATGTGTTGTCCTAGGATGATAATCAACCATGCCATTTGTTTGGCAAGGGCTAATGTGTATTAATTGTGATATGGGCCCTTGAGCATTCAAAAAAGTTAAATTATATGGGCCATAAATATGTCTAATCAAGTGAAACTTTTTCCAAATTTGCATTGCAGCCACTACTTGTGCTTGACCAAAAGTTTATATCTTTTGATTGAGTTACACGATTTGGGAAATTCATCAAATTTTGGTTTATAATTGTTTGTTTCCCTAATGCATATTTCCATCTATTGCTGATGCCATTTGCATTTCACATCCTCCCCACTTAGATTCATCAACATTTGACCAAAGCAATTTTAAAAAAAACTAAAGTAAGGAAAGGCCTTCCTATACAACTTTGCAAGTGTCTTGTGTGATTTCTTGGGGGGGGGGCACGCAAGGACTCTTTTCTAAATTAAAAAGTTATGTGAATAAAAATACAAGGTTGCATATTGTACCTAGGGCTCGTGTTCAACAATAATTTATTTTTAAGAGGGCTAATTAAGAAGAGAAAACTAAAAATAACTTGTCAAAAATTTAAAGAATTGAACCACAATGCAAAACACAAGATAACTTTTAAACTTACTATCAAACTTAGCATAATTAAAGACTATTTTTGAAATTATGAAATATTTAGATTAGGGTTGTCAAACCTTTTTTCAATTAATTAATTCAATAATATTTACCAAACATAAATCTTAGGTACAATATATTGATTATTGAGTAGAAATTGTAATTCAATTGGTTCTATAATATGGTCATGTTTATTATCTTGAAAAAAATATAAATAATATAAGACCTATGTTGTATTCCCATGTATGGGATAAATTAAGAAAAAAAACCTTTGTCCAAGAAACTTTAATTTGATTTGCATGTTACATATGTGCTTGTTCTTTGAATATGCTTTTGTTCAATGGTTGTTTGCTTCATATGTACAAGTATGTGGGTAGATTCTAAATCCTTCATCACTTTAAATAAAACTAAAAATTCAAACACTTAAATATATGATACCAAAGTTCAATTTAAATATAAAGATTAAATTAAATTTAGAGTGCCTTAAATAAGAATATTAAAAATAATGTAATAATAAGGTGAGAAAGATTTAAGCTCCTTCACATAATATTGTCCAAACCCTCAAACAATACCCTCTTTGATTAAAGTAGTGTCAAATTTTAGCACTAAGTGCCCCCCCC
>Ga0209208_10001135_pt1 | contig 37084 bp, 21 predicted proteins | sample S1TSphfallax_3_FD_187694 | JGI IMG/M metagenome (GOLD analysis project Ga0209208, IMG submission 187694) | Host-associated microbial communities from peat moss isolated from Minnesota, USA - S1T2_Fd - Sphagnum fallax MG (SPAdes) (version 2) | ecosystem: Host-associated > Plants > Peat moss >...
TCTTGTAGATCTTGTTAATTCAATGTTGTTTTCAAACTTGTTGTGAAACCCTAAATGGTACTGGGGCCAAGATCAGTGTTTCTGTTTGGTGTGAAATCTCATTAAACTTTGGTTTCTTTTGGGGCCTGTGGCCCGTACAATGGCTTCTTTTTGCAACATTTTTGAAAAAATTCACCAAGGTTTTTGGACTCGGTTTTTTCAGATTTAGAGCTAGATCCTCGTGTGGATGGTTGCCAGTATGGCAACACCAGAAGGGTTAAAAAAAAACCCTGGCCAGGATATATGAAATTAAATATTTATAAATGTAGTTATCATATAAGTATGGATTCTTAATGTCAAAATTCAACACTTTGTTTCAAAGATGTCACATATATCTAGGACTGGTTTTTTGGGGGTAGGACCTTTGGAAAAATATGTTAAAAATTGGATGATTTTATTTTATAGCATATTTCAACAAACTGTTTGAAACAAAATGCAATGAAATCCACATCACAATTTACACACGTTAGTGGCAATTTTAAGACATGTGACAATGGTAATCAGTGCTCAGCTTAATAGGTGAGTTGATTATGGAAAATATAATGTACCCCTTGATCCCATGAGCTTTTGCCACAAGATTTCGATCCCCCATATTCCTTGTTTAATACAGATTACTCTGGAATGATAATTTGTTCTCAAACTAGCCATTAGGAATCCAAAACTTATTTCATAAAAAGAAATATTATGTGCACTTTAGTGGTGCCTACACAACTTCTACCTTACAGAAATGACCAATATAGAAGGAGAAATCTTTCCACATGAAAAAACTATCCATATAAATTGAAGTATATTAATTTATATGGAAACTACAGATTGGTTCACAAAATTACTTCACCATTGAAGCCCTTGGGAAAAATAATCTCAATATTAAAGAGTAAGAGAAATGGGGAAGCAGCATAAGCCTACCCAATCATGAAACACATCTCTTGAGTGATGATACGTAATGTATAAGCATCATCAAAGTTTGATTCATTATTGGTGCAAATGTTATTCAATGGGAAAACTATGCATTCTTTTTATGGCTGGCCAGGCATATACATTCCCACATTCAAAAGGGTGTGTGGTTTCAGCATCAGTTGTGTGGCATACGTAGTGGTCCCGTAGTCCCACCCACTACAACAAAAGTTTGTAGACATGGGAAAAGCCAATTGCATAGGGAGAAGATGACTAGTCCCATGAAAAATGTATTAGCTATGATTTTTTTTCCCCTAAGAATTTCAGTTGGTTACATCTGGGGAAATGGGTGGGGGGTCGGGGAGAGTTGCAGCATTAAAAAAATTATCTTTCCAATCCTCGGCCATGGTGTGGAAGATGCTCAAGTTGTTACTATTATGAAACAATAATATGATTCATTTCTTGGCTGGAATGTGAAACCAATAGAAATTATGTATTATTTTTTTATATGCTAGCTTCAGTTTCCGTACTCAAAAAGGAGGGAGGCCAGGTTTGGTGGCTTATCTTCAAAGGATTCTATACTTTAAAACCTGTTTTATGAGTGTGAAGACAAATGCGCCTCTCAGCTTCTGAATGCATCATGTTATGTAGTATGTGTACATATGCACAAAGGGAGGCATTTTGTAGAAATGTTGCTAACAATGCTCTGTTGTTTTGCCAGTTGATTTTAATGGTATGCCGTTTCTACCATTCAACAGGCAGGAGGGCCTCCTAGAACTCTGCATTTGAACTTCACAGCTGGGGGACCTTGCAGCTGATGAAGTCTACTAGCATATACTGCATTCTATGTGTCTTTGGATTTGATTCTCTCTCTCTCTCTTCACAGGTTTCCATTCTTGGCCACGGTGTGGAAGATACCTCTTCTTATCGAATTTGTTATGTGCAATTTGAAATCTCAAAACATGAAAGATGAGTCTGTAGAGTGATAAAGCTTGCAAAAACACCCCCCCAAAAGAAAAAACTAAAACTTTGTTCACAATGAATTGGGTTTTAACAACAAATAACTCCTACAGAAAATTAGATCGAACTTTTTTTTTAACCTAATATATTAGCTGGGTTATAGAATCCCAAAACATGAAAAATAAGTCTTTAGAGTGATAAACCCTGCAAATGCAAAAAAGATGAAACCTTGACCACACTGAATCAGGTTTCAACAACAAAAAAAGAGAACTTCTACCAAAAGAAAAAAATTAATGTGAAAAATAGTTTGTATGTAATTTGTGGTGCATGCTTTGAAATTTCAAAACATGAAAAATCAGTCTCTAAAGTGAGACACCAATTGTTTTTTGGAATCTTGTTCACACTGAATTGGGTTTCATCAACAAATAAATACTAACACAAAAATAATTTCACACACAATTTATGCTTTGTAAGTTCACAACTTGGAAACAATAATAGGGTTCATTGTGTAGTTGATGCAAGCCCTCACATCTTGAGCCCCCCTTAATCCTGAAATTGCCTACTCCTGTGATGGGTGTCAAGAGAGAATCCTGTAGTTGCCCAAAAGGGCAGACCAGTCACCGGTCCTGGGATTCAGAACTGGGATTCAGAACCTTGTTTTAGTGGGGTGTTCTTTAAGAATCAAGTAGTAGTTGGCCTGAGGATATCAACCAGGGTCAAAAGTTAACTTTACGACCGTATTCAGCCACTTTTGTGGACTGCTCTTTTCCAACAAAAATACTTAACCCATCTCCAAATGTTGTGCATGTTTCAAGAAATGACTGTCTACCTTTTAATAATTTATATTCAACTAGTACCAGATGTTTAATTCTAATTTGTTTTTCAATTTTTTGATGTAGCCAAAGTGGTGACCATGCAGAAGAAAATTTAGTCAAATTTGGCTATAAAACAGACATATACGAAAGTAAAAATATATAAGAATCCAAGTCTAATAATACTCTTAGCTACCCACTAGAACCTATTAAAAAAATCTAATGATGTGGAAAAAAAATCCTTGAAATCTGGAGAATTTGTGCTATTTTTTTCATGAAAAAAGTTTTGGATAGGTTGGAATCAAATTTGTCAGGTTGCACTTTGTCCATAATTTGACCCAAAAAAACCACTTCTTCTAACTATGATGGCACATTCCAAGAAAAGAGTTTTCAATTGTTGTCAGAGTTGTTGTTGTTCAATGGAAAAACATGGAGTATGGATTGATGGTATTCTTTTGTGGTACTCATTTGTATACAACAACATATTAAACTCTTCTACAGAAAAGAATCGAGGCAGTGGCCTAGAAGAGACATTGCAACAATCCAGAATGTGATAATATTGTATTGTAAGTGTAATGTGCACTCCACAGATGCATGCAAAAACATTATGCATGAAAGTGTTCGATACTGACTCATTATAATTGGGGGTCAGTTATTTACAGGCCTCCATGATTTATTGATGAGGCAAGAGGAGGGTGGATATATACTCTGTGAGAGTGGGAAGGCGGTTCTATGGCAGGCTACTTGAAGCACCCACATGTATTTGAGCAAAGAACTCTTTGTTTACTTGAGTCTCAAGGTTTTTTTTGGTGCGAAATTTCGCCAAATTCAAAATTTTTTTTCTGTTCAAAATGGTGAAAAATTAGTGTTTGTTGAGCAACTTAGTTGCCAAATTTCAAACAATTTTTTTTTAGTTATTAAAATTTGGGGCCAGATTCTACCCCAAGTTGCAGTAGGTAGCCAAAAATATAGAAATATATTAGATTTTTAAAAAAAAAATTCCATATTTTCTTATCACAAAAATCTAGCTAAATCGTCTTATGGATGATTGCCACTTCAGCTCCATCACAAAATTAAGAAAGAAAACCCTGTGTATGACATGTATGTCTTGTGACTTGTGGCCTGGGGTAGGAAAATGCTCGGTCTTAATATACAGATACCAAAATTTGCAAACAAGCAACCTTGTTGATTTCCCCCCTCCAACCCCCTCATATTACACAGAGTCCTTTAGCAATCCTTCACTTTTGACAAAGAATTGCATGATATTCCTGATTGGGGTGACATGGTTGATCTGTCTTGAACTATTGATATATTTATATTTCTGGTCAATGTAGGCTACCTCTAGATTCCAAGAAGGATGGTTGGATGCAGGAGAACTTCAAGTTGGGCCAACTGGGTTGCTGTATTTTGAAGCAGCCAGAAATCTGTAACACAGAATTCACGAGTGGCCTTTTATCCATGTCTGCATTAATAATGGTGTTATCTGTAAAGGTATGTCCGTCTTTGGGCCTTAGTTTGACCCTTTAAACTTTGAACCCGGTTTCATCACCACTTTAAGTGTATCCATAAGGGGAACAAAAATTGAGTACTGTTTCATGAAACTGGGTATCAGTTCAGAAGATTTGATAGCAACTTATTTTGAGAAGGCTCAATTTAACGAATAATAGGTTCAGGTAAGGCACACCCCAAACTGGGGATGAACCTCATGCAAGGATCAAATTTACTGAGAAAACTAGTTTGGTCCACAGTTTTTTTCCCTTGTGCATTGTTTTCATCCTGACTTTTCATTTCATCCCCAGTTCCAGCAAGATTCGAGCCCACCACTCCAAAGTTTGGGGTACTTTATTAACAACTCAAATTTATATCCACTTTTAATGAGGCAAGGGGACTAAAAAAGGTTTCACAATACCATTTTGCTTCAATCCTGGAGATAATTTTTCAATAAGGAGCTGGTAGCCCAAGAGTCTGGGGGTCATACTGATCATCACTCTGGTTAAGTTACGTGTATATATATAATTCATGTAAAGGTATTGAGTATAGTTTGAACAGTGGTGCATGGGTTTTGATCAACCCTTGTGTACTTTTGAACAGACCCACAATACGTCAAAAATACATCATTAAATTGCCACCCGAATGCACAGGGTCAATTACATATGGTTATGGATAGAGAGTGCCTTTGAAGAAATGGATCATCCTTTCTCTTACATACAAAAGCTTGACTCAGGGTCACCAGTGGGTAGGTGGCTGGGTTAATAGAATGTGAACAACGCTTGACTATTTAGTGTGTTCCTATTCTGAAGACAACAAACTGAATGATCCAACCTGCAGATCACATTATCTTCTTCATATAAATTATTAAGCCTTGTCATCCATGGGTGTGAAGGCCGTTTGTTCGTTATCTATGCTTTCATTTTAGTTCAATGCCCAATGCATTTGAAAAGTGGTAAAAGTTTTGGTTAAAAAGAGTCCTACAATGTCATGCATTTATGTAAATTAGTACTTATCTAGTTGAGAGAGAGTGAGCCTGTGAATCAATCGGGTCATATTTCATTTGTATGTTCCATGCAATAACATGGCATACATATGCGTCTAGATTAAGGTATACAGGTGGTCACTCCTGTATTGAATGGAAGCCAGTTACTGCAACTTGCTCACACCAAGTAATTTCCAACCTGCACTACATTGCTAGTCGTGTATTTGGAATGGCGACCTCCTTTCACATGATCTTACCGATTTTTCTGTCCAGTTGGGCTAGTCAATCAACCACCAGATCAACCACTAAAGGGCATTATTGACAATTATTTCACAGCCCCATAAAGAATCTAGTTACATCGGAAAGATCTAAACATCCAAGATCTAAACATCCAACGTGGTTGACTCAAAATGCATCCGATTAGCAAACAAAAATCGCAAAATCAGCACCAACACAACATGGAAGCCAAAACAGGGTGATGAACCGGCACCTACACTGCTACCTTCACCTTATTGAGTGAGGCTCTTAGAAGCTATATTTCAACCCAGGAAATGTTAAATTTGGACTCAGAAACTCTGATTTATAATTATTAGAAACAAACCTAAAAAAACTTTAGGGTTTTTATTTTTAGGGTTTTTACCATGGTACCAGTGTAGCTGCTAGTGCACCCAAGGCCAAGAACCCCACCACTAAAACCCAGTAAGTAACTAGGCGTGTCCCCTAATGAGTTAGTTGCACATACTGAGGACAATACTCCTCTGCTCCCTTCCCTTCATGCATACATGCAACAAAGTACCTGTGTAGTGTGTTACCAGCTAGGCATGAGTCAGGAGCAGGACTGGGCAGTTACTATAAGCTTTTTGACTAATAACACAAGTTCTAGCAAGCTACCCAGGTAAGCAACCCTTTCATTCAATTTCTTTTACCCTTTACCACTGTATAGATCTGTATTTAGGCTAATCTATTTACTCCATCCATTTTACAGCTGATTAGGCCTACCCACATAAGCATTTGATGGAAGGTCTGGTTCAGTCTTGAGATGGGTTCCTTTCTTTGGATTTCCTTTGGTTTTGATCATTTTTGAAAAGAATTTAGAGTTGATCTGGTTAAGTAGGATCAGGTTGAATTCCATCTCCAATATCCACAACTAAACATTTTTAAAAAAATAATTTAGTATTAGTTTGTTCAACTAATACACATAGTTGAAAATAAAAATTATGAAATATTATTTATTTCTAACCAGTCAAATGTAATAATTTGTCTAAAACTTAAAGTTGAGCTTATATTTTTATTTTTGATAAATTTTTATTTATTTACCATGAGAATTTGAATTTTTTTTATAAAAGACAAGTTGTTTGATGCAAGTTCTAATTCAAATTTGAAAAGAAGAAAGTTTCTTGGTTAATGATAATGATTTTAACAAAACTTAGAATTTTTAGTCTAGAGACTTTAGAACTTGGCCTATAACTTGAAGCTAAACTTGCTTAAACCCCATAACTTGTCAAAACTAGTAAAGATTAATGTTGGGTGGTTCTTTATTTTGTTGAGGAACCTTTGGTTCTTGTTTAAACAATTAAATTGTCCAATTTCAATTCTAATTCCACACATAAATGAAACCAATGTTGAGCGGTTTTCATTTTTTATTTTTGGAAACCATCGATTCCGGTTATTGTGGGTATTATATGAGGATTGCTTGGTTCTTATTATTATTTAATAACAAGGGGTCTAAGAAAACTAACTTGGGTATCAAGATTTTTTTATAAAAAAATTAACCTATTTTAAAAGGTAACGATTTTCACAAACACAATAACAATTAGTTTTTCTAATTGGTTTTCAAAACTTGGATATCAAAATTGTCAATTAAAAACAATTAAAAATACACTTGTCATTGGGAAAATTTGGAGGAGAAAAATTGAAATTGAAAAAAATAAAAATTCAAATGTATATATTCACAATTTCATTTCTTTCAAAAGCTTCTTCAAATTGTTCTAACCTTTTTTTCAAATTTGCATCTTTCCCAATGAGTTCTATCAAATCAAAAAGGGATTTATAACCAATTTTAAAGTCATTGGCCCAATTTTTGTTCACAAAAAAATGTTTTTTAAAGTTGTATAATTATAAATGACATCTTCTTAAATTAATAAGTATCCTAGCTGAAAATAATATCCTCTCAATCTCAATTTGTGAACCTAAAATCCCTAAAATTTGCCAAACAAGAAATCCAACTATGAGAAACAACATTTGATACTTTTCCCACAATCTAAGAAGGCAAGTAATTTCCTTAACATTCACTTGATAATGCTTGAAAATTAAAAGTTTTCTTTTCACAATTTTTTTTGATGGCTCACTTGTTACTTCTACCGTTTCAAAAATATCAAAGTTGCAATGTGCATCCATTGTTTGTTCCACAAATTCACTTTCAAGTCCAACCGCTGGATGCAAATGATGGTAACATTTCAAGAACATAGGATATAAAGACCTTTCATCATATTCTTGAACAATGGCTATTCCTTATTCATCACCAATAAAGGAGGACATTAAATGAAGGCTTCTAAACCTTGGATCCAACATTAAAGATAACATATTATGAGATTTTTTTCTTCATATTTTCTCAAGGATGAAAGAAGTTTTTTTAACACAAACCTATTTTTTTCTGTTGGAAGCCAAATAAATCAACTAAAGAGCCATATTACAATCCTCTTCCATTAAAGTTTGAAAAGAAGGTGCATTTTTAGGTTATACTTTTAATTTCAAACTAATGGATATGGCAGAATTAAATGCATCACTTAGCAATTAATGACCCCTAGATTAATTTAAGACACAAGCAATTACAATTGAGGAGAGAGAATTAAAAATAATTTGATAAATGTGTCAAATCAAAAGAGGTGGCACTCAAACAATCATCTGCATTGAACTTTGTTTGTTGTAAAAGAGCATGATAACATCCTTGAATTGTGGACCTTCCTAGAAAAAAATGACCTTGCTAGCAAATTTGCAAAATCAAAGCAAATGTTTTTAAAAAATCATTTTATAACAATTAGAAAAAATATTGTAGTGCAAGATTTTTCTGAAAAATTATAAGTGAAATAATGTATTACCTTGTTTTTACTATATTATTCACTTTTCTTTTGGGAAGGTTTGAATCAACACAAATTTTGTTCCACTCTTGTTTGACTTTCCTTGATTTTAAAACCAAGATACACATTTCTACAAATTAAATTATGCAATTTTGATAGATACATATTTCAATCCCTTACAAACTTTTTCATTTGTTGTTGCATATTAACAAGCTTTAGAAAATGCATGATTAAAACATGAACTTTGAAAACTTTCCTACTAACTTAAAATATTACAATTTATAAGAGATTTTAGAGTTCAAGTCATAGTGTCTAGATTGAAGCTTTCATCTTTTACATAAGCAATATTTTTTTCCCTCAAACTATATTTTCTTAATAAATCAATCATATCCTTGGCCAGAAGTGTCTATGGCCTCAAATAATCCAACTATGATAAGTTTTGGCTACCAATCCCTCCCCAAAAAACTAATCACAATTGAAAAAAATTCATAAGCTTTTTTTGACATCCAAAGATCAAAAGGTTACATGTTACAAAAGCTCTTTTTGATGTAACTTGTTGTAGAAAAACATTTTGCCAAACATGGTAAGACATACGATTAGTTTTTCCACGAATTTAAGTAAAATATTTTGTGAAAACTATTTTTTAAAAGGCAAAACAATTCTTGGGCATAAATGCAAATTAAAACATTTCAACCATGGACTCTCAACAAAATGCATAGGTAAATGATTTTGACAATCAATATGACCAAATCTTCCACAAATTGTTTTTGCTCCACATCATCCTTTTTGAAAGGATCTTTTATAGGAAAAAAATAGAATTATAACTCCACACAACTTAGGTTCCTTTTTAACAAGTTGGTTTTCCAACTCTTTTTTTAATGGATTAATTTATTCACCTCCTCTTCAAACTTTTTACAATTATTAAATGATCTGAAAATAGATGTTTCTTGAAGTAGTTATTCCATTTGTTATGTTGTATAGAATTAAACCTTTCCTTGCTTGAATTTTCATATTGGAGACCAACATTAAATTGGTGTAACAAAGTTCAATGCATTTCATAATTTGAAAAAAATTTACATCAATTTCTTTGTTATCATTTACAGAATGCCCAACATGTTACATTTATATTGTGACTTTTGGAAAAAAAGTTTGAACATGTAACTTTTTGAAATTATTTATCATTATTATTATTTTCTTTTTGAATTTTCATTTATCTCTATTTGTAAACTATCTTGTTCTTTCTTAGACTTTCATTACATCATCCATGATTATTTCACATCCAACCACATTATTATATTTATTCTATTTTCATTTTGAGATGATTATCCCATATTTAGTTTCACAACACAATTTTGCCTAACCTAAAGGAAAAAAACTAAACAATTTGCATTATACCTCTATGAAAGGTATTATAAATCAATCACAAATTATGCCTTATTCATAATGCAAAATATACAAGCAAAGAAATTAATGAAATTTGAATATTTCCACTTTTTTTGAATGAAATTTTAATCTAAAAAAACCTTGCATCCCAAAAAATAATACACTCAGTTTTAGAAGCAAAAAGAAACACATATATAAATAAAAAAAACTAAAAAACTAAAAACAATGAAAAACTTATTTAAAAAATCAACATTAAAAAAAAAACATTTACCTATGTGAATGTGGTCAAAGGTCAAATTTGAAGCACCAACTTGTGCTCCACATCCAATGTCCCACATTTGCACAAAACATGAAAGAGGGGCAATACATTGTTGTTCATTGAACAAAAGCAACAATGCCATTAGGTGAACACAACCACGAAAGAAACAACAACAATGGCGAAGGTACTTTAGATAAAGCACTAGATGGCACCAAGTGACTGTGACCATGAAAGAAGTAACACCAACAACGATGACATTAGATGACCACAACCACGAATGAAACAACAACAATGATGATGCCAAATGACCATGACCATGAAGGAAGCAATAGTAACGATGCCGCTACAAGACCAAAACCATGAAAAAAGTAGTAGCAACAATAGCAATGGCGTTAAGCAATCACAACCACCAAAGACAAATATCAATAATGCTGCCAAGCAACCATGAAGGAAGGAACAACAACAACATTAATAATCAATAAACCTCAAAGCAAAACTCTAGACTCTTTCACAAGAACCACAAGTTTCTAAAACCAAAACAAAAACAACCGTGAAGCAAGAAAGAGCTCTGAAGCTCTTTATACTTCTTTCCAAAGAGGCTATGCGCCCACACTCAAATCTAACCACTAACCTAATCACTAGTAACCTAAATCTAACAACTTAACCTAATAGTAAACTGATAGCTACATCAAAAACAGCTCGAACCTGAGAACTAGATTTGGGTCTTATGAGAAAACTCAAGTGATTTTTATTTTTATTTTTAATAAATAAAATCTGGTGCTCATCCTCAGTTCTCACATGAGTGAGAACCCCATATGAGAATCAGAGGGTCAATTTTCTAGCTGATTACCAATAAATTTGATATCCATTGATTCTCAATTTGAGAACTGAATGAGAACCCATTCAAGAATTGGGGACAAGTCCCCATTTGAGAACCGCCCAACACTGGTTGAAACCCATGTCCAACCTACTGCACCCTTGTAAAAACTAGAAGCTAGCTCTGTAAAAGTTAAAAAACCAAGCTAGTTAAAACTGACAACTAACCCATGTCTAACCTATTGGTCAACCCTGGCTGGTATAATCTAAAAGACTAGCCTTGTAAAAGCCCAAGCAAAGCCAAACCAAGCCTGGCAAAGACTTCCCTCCATGTTTTTCCCCACCCCGCCTGCAGTGCAGTGAGATCTGTCTAATCTACTGCCCACTTCTAGACGTCTCCCATTTATGGACAAGCTGCCAACAAACTTTTTAGCGCTTACTAGCTGGTAAAACAGAAAGCAAAAAGGAATCTATTAAATAGTAACTCCCACCTTTTCTGTGAAAAAAAACCCACATTTGTTACTGGGAGCTACTTACTGTATATATGTTGTTTTTTACTAGAGGCCACTATTGTGTGCTGCTGTTTACTAGAGGGCCACTTATGTGTCCACTTTTCTTTAGGCTGTCGAGATCGATCCATCCGTAGTCCAGTCGGCTGCGACGGCGGCGCTCGGACTCTCTCCCTCTCTCTCGCTCAAATCTCCAGCGGCCGGCCAGCGCCGGGATCAGTGGGACGTATTAGCTAGCAAGCAAGTAGTGAGAGGGAGTGATGATGAAGATGATGAGCTTACCGAGGAGGAGTTTTCAAGGTTCCATGTGTTGTGTGTGATTCTCTCTTTAGTTTTAAGGTTTTCAAGGTCCTTGCACCCTGGAGTGTGCAACAAAAGAAAAAAAACTCTATGAATATTGTGTTGTGCTCTTTTGATGTGAGCACTTGGACCAAGAGCAAGATTTCTGGCACACTTGCTATCCAGAAGAAGTAGAAGAAGAAGCTACTAAGATTTTCTTATGTTGATTACTTGTTTGCTCACAAGCTCCTTGTACTAGATCTCTCGAGTCTCCTTTGTCGAGACTATGCAAGCTGGGGTTTGGGAAGTTTTGGGGAGTGAATACTGCTTTGCTGCATGTTGGTGCACCCTTGAAGCGCATGATCACGGAATTGGTCTCCTCGGTGGAATTACTAGATGGTTATAGTGACCAGAGAGATTGACGGGAAAACGTATACCAGGGTCGACAGCAGCTGTGGACGAGCTGTAAGCATGGGCAGCAGCCTTTGAGTACGATCCACCTGCTATTACAGTGTAAGAAGCTTGTCAAAGTGATCCATCCCCGGCCGGCAAGCAAATGAGCTTGCAGCCCTGCTGCAGCTGCTTCCAGCGTGTTCACTAAGCTGGGGTCACCGATCAAAAAGCGGAAAGGAAAAAATAGGAGTCGCGATCGATCCGGATAAGAAGCAGCCCCTGCTGCTTGAAAAAAAGGGGTTGTTGAAGAACCCGTCCGCCAATTTCAGATCTACCAGCTAGAGCAGGAGGAAGAGGAGGTGGTGGTGGTGGTGGTGGTGTAGAAACAATGTCGACTCACAGTCAAGATCCTCATGAGCCTGCACGTCCTCGCGGGCCGAGTCGAGTTGCAGCTAGTGTGACTATGGAGTTTCTGCTGCTGCTACTGCTTTGAGTAAGTACAATTTTTATAGCGGGAGAGCCATAGAGAATTAGCCGCCGCTGGCTGGCAGCAGATCTCGATTCTCGACCGGCTGAGATATCGATCACTGCGGGCAAACCATGTTTGATCACCTGAATGCTAAGCATCCAGCTAGTGCACCCGCTTGATCAGGAGCATGGTGCATGGTGATCGGATTGTATATTCTAGAAAGGACGTGATCCAGCTGACTTGGTGGTATTCCAGGATATGTACACAGTGTGACGAGCTGCTGCTCGTGATGAGCAAAGTTTGATCAGTGATCAAAGCTAGGTCATTGCAGCTTGCTGCTTCAACGCAGTTAGCATGTCAAAATTCGTAGTCATCAAGCTAGCTGTGTAGTGGTCGACTTGTGCTCGCCGTCGTCATTGATCTCTAGATGTGATCAATTTCTTGTCAATACGCAAGTCTGAATTCAAATCCCGTCAGATTTCTCTTCTATCAGTTCTCCTTCTACAACTAGTGGTCTCCTGCTAGCTAACGTGTTTCTTTTAGATTTCTCTTCTATCAGTTCTCCTTCTACAACTAGTGGTCTCCTGCTAGCTAACGTGTTTCTTTTTCTTCGTTTTCTTTGCTGATCTGCACGCAGGATTCAGGACCCAGCTAGTTTGTTGTACCCGGCGCAAGAACGTCGCATGAAAAGGAAGTTCAGCAGACGGACATGGCCTGATCATCAGCATTGACCATTAGACAGAACTTTGAATGTCGTGCTCAGCAACTAGGAGTGCAGCTGCTGCTGTAAATCGCCGCCCAAGTGTAGAGACAGTACTACAGCGAAAAAAACAGTGCATTTTCCGTGGCCGTGCTGAGCCCCGAATCCCCCCATTGCGGAAGGTTTTCGTAACTGTTACCCTGAGGTCAAGGGCAGCTCCGTGAGGACTACAGAAGAAGTTTGGAAGAGAGGAAGAAGCGATTTTTGCCGCTGGACTTTCAAGAGACTTGTAGAAGCTGCAAGAAGTTTATCTTCTCTTGCTAGACCTGCTTCCTGCAATACTGGGGTCAGTATGTTTCTCTGTCGCTGAAGTGCGATTCATCTGGCTCATCTGAGAAATTTCACTCTTAAAACCCTTGTTGTGCCTGCCAGCTTCCAAGTTCTCAAGGAGGATCGTCGACGAGACAACACACCGGTGATGACAACGTCTGAGTTTGCATGATCTCATGTGATCGAATCTCATGTGCGCCAGCAATGACTTTGGTGTTTCTGCTGCAGGCAAGCTGGGAAGAAATTGTCATGCCACGGATTATAGGCGACTACAAGTTTGCAAAGGACTCATGCTTTCGGCCGGTTCTCTAAACTTCCGAGCCGTGAAATCCTTGAGCATTTGGAGCTGGCTCCATTCAGGCATTGCCACACTTCTAGACCTCTCGACTTCTAGTAGACCCTAGTAGAAGTTATGTGCTCCTCGCGGAAGAAGTTCATCTTACGACACTTTCTGTGGTTCTTGAGAATCTAGAGTCTCGAGCTTTTCGAGAGGTAGCCGTTGCCGCATCCGTCGTCATCTCCACCAGCTTGCTGTAAGCTCGGCAGCTCCAGCTGGTTTCCGGATCTGTCCCATCCAAGTCGACTTCCTATACTAATTGGTTGAAGCGAATCGGATGTAATTACTATAAAAGCCGAAGTTTGATGAGTGGATTGGAAATTGGGCTATAAGCTGCGTGCTTCGGCAGCTAAGGAACAACTCACAGAAGAAGAATGGTATGAATATGCATGCAGCAGCACCAGCAAACTGGAGAAAGGTTCAAGTCGAAGCTGCGAAGAAGTGCATGAGATCAAGTCGATCATCAAAGAGCTTGAGCTGGCATAAAACTAGTTAACTGCTCCGCTTTTTGGCGGATGAGCATCTTCTCTCCACTGTAAGTCTCGCACCCAGATCAACATCATCCGCTTGCAAATCCTTTGAATCACCTTTCTTAACGTTCTGATTCTCACCTCTTCCCAAGCTGCTGATCCAGCAGAGCGTCTTCTCCGCGATCTAAGCCATCCACAAACGATGCTTGCAAGCTAGCTAACTAACTACTCAAGACATGATCGGACGAAAGAGCTCATGAAAATGTAAAATTCCTCGAGTATACTCTGACTTCAAGAAAGATTTGAACTACATCACTTATGATTCTCTCCTCGACTCAATTCATATTCGTGAAGCTCTGCAGTCTTTGGAAGGAAACTAGAACTAACTTGAAGATTTCACAACAGAAATTAGCTAGATCGTCGACCCCGGTGGATAACTACTATCGAGTGAGTCTCTAGCTGCATCAACTAGTCCGTACAGCTACCACCATCACGTCTTCTTCATGGACTAGCTAGTTGATTTCTCCAGAGAATACTAATGAACTAGTTACTGAATTCAATCTTGAGTCCAATTCTTCGGGACGATGAAGTTAAGAACCTAGCTAGCTGGGCTGCACATTTAAGACTTAAGAATGAATTTGGTCGTGTCTAGTAGTTGCGAATTCATTACGGAGTTCGTGACTCCCGACAGAAGTTCTTAATCTAAGTCACGAAGTCGAACTAGTTGCAGGTCCATCCAGAATCCGATTAGTATCTAGTAACAATCGAGAGTTCTTCTGCTGTATGCAGCACGGCGGACTTCAAATGCGTCCTCATCAAATGGTGCAGGACTTCTGGGGAAACAATTTTCAATACTTAGGGTCTCTTTCCATTAGGCTGTTGTGATGACAGCTACACAATGTGCTGTGATCACAGGCTTTCCACTGCCAGAGGGCTTTGTTTCTTGCTGCAGGAAGAGTAGCAAGTCCCATTGGACAGCCGCGGAAGTGCCTTGAAAATATCATGTACTTAATTAATCATGTTATGAACTCCGGGAACACACGTCCTCATTAAAAGAAAGACAGATGTCATTGTATGGTGAGTCATAATTTGACTCAGAGGTCCTGCACTTGTTCGATGCTTAAACCGGTAGAGCCGTGAGATGACTGAGAGCATAGATAGCTGGAAAAAAATAATGGAAAGCCGCTGTGATCACAACAGCCTAATGGAGAGATGTTCATGCTTGAGACTTGATCATACTCAAGTTGAATAATATGGTGCAGACTGTATTGGACATGATTATCATGCAGCGTATGTATGTATGTAGAAGCAGGAGTTTACAGCAGCAGATTCTTCATGGAATGAAAGTCTAGATAGCTAGGACGCGAGCAGAATTATAAACGACGGATTTTACAAATACAATATCGAGCGAGAGCCTAGCAGCTGCAGGAGGCTGCTGCAGATCAAGTTCTGCAACTGATCATCCGCCCCTTGTGTGTACTCAACAAACTCTTCAAAGCAAATCGTTTTCCAGAACGTGACTGTCGAGAGAGAGTGGCGTGAATTAGAGTGTGGTAGAGAAATGTTAGGTTCTGCTTCATGCTCTTGAAAAGAAAGCTGCAATCTAATTGATCTATCGTTCGCTGCTGCGTATGTTTGCAGTTTAGGGTTCGAAGGGACAGTTGCTCATGTCGGGCGCCTTATGATCGACCTTACAGCAACTGGCCTCAAGTAGCTGGACATTGTGTCGGGCACTAGCTGACTACTTCGTAGCTAGCTAGCTAGAGGACCTTGGTGCTGGACTAATCTCGAGAACTGCTGCTGCACGAGCTGCATTCCTGCAGCCAACGTCAGAGAGCCGTAGTCTCGGATGCAAATATCATCTGTATTGCTCGAGAACCATATAATCATACAGCTCCAGCTGCTGCACTCACTAATCATGCAACAAGAGAATCTTACCATTCTAGTCAGGTTCCTCCAGAACAATATCATACAAGAAGCTGCTGGCGATGTATTTGGAGCTGTTGAGAGGCTGCAAGTCCGAGGAAAGCAGCAGTGTACAGTTTATTAATGTGGGCGAGAAAAACATCCTCTTGAACCGCGAGCTGATTGTAGTAGTACGAAAGAGTAGCCTGGAAGCGGATCAAGCTTGCGGGAGTGATCCAGTCGAGGCTAGACAATCGCAGCACCTGCTTGATGACATGCAGACCCTCATTTTGCTTGACCAGGATTCAAGCGATCATCACGGGAATCAAGCTCATGACGTAGTTGATAAAAATGCTTCTCGTAGCTCGCTAATTGCTGCAGCACCTGAGCGACCTTTGTTAAGCGCGGTCAGCTGGTCACATCTTCCTAGTGGCAGGACGAAGAATGGATCATCAGCAGTTGTAGTATCCCAGCTGATCAGCATAGGCGGCTCAGCTGCAACTGCTGTAACAGATCCTCCACGGCTGAACATTGATCATTCCAGCTTTGACAGCGATGAATCAGCTTCTGAGATGCAAGGAAACTTCGAGATCACGATCCAGAGGACTAATCTGGGCACAGCCCAGGAGATGATTAAGGTAGATCATCTAATCTCTGCTGCTGGTGCTGCTTCTCATCATCAGCAGCTACAAGAACTTATTCCCTGCGCGGATCGTCAGCAAATTTGTGGTGATTCCGATCTGACATCTGAGCACCATATGACGGATCCAGAAAGCTCCAAGTCCAGTACTGAAGAAGCCCCAGAAGAATATGAGGTCGTCGACCACCTGCAGCAGCGTCATGCTGCACATCTCACAACGTCCATGAGCTCAGGTCTTAATGCTGCGGCCGCCGCCGCCACTACCACAACCACGATGATGCAGCAGCCGCAGGAGCCGGCAGAAGACGATGATGATCCAAGCCTTCTTCTTCCTTCAGCTCAGATACTGATGAGGATTCAACCACTAGCTACAGCTTTAGCACCCGCCGATCAAACTAATCTGAACTTTGTCGAGCAATCTTTCTTTCCATCAACTCCATTCCTGCATCGTGATGATCAGAATACTGATCAGGACGTCGAGATTGGTTATACTAGACCACAAAACCAGCGACTGCCACTGCTAGCCGAAGCTACGTCAAAAGCTCCTGGACTTACCCACGTGACTTCTGAACCTGCTTGTACCAGCGGCACTGTTAATTCTGAGGCCACCGCAGAGCAGCAGACTCGTGACATTCATGAGTACCGGCAGCAGCAGCATAAGCTACTTCTTCATGACGAATCCACAGATGACGACGACAACAACAACAGTAGCAGCAACAAACTGATGAGTAGATCCGCATGTAGAAGGCTGCATGAGTACTCATCTCCAGCAGCAGGCAGCTTGGACCATGGTAATCATGAGCGTTCTTGGACTCTAGCTCCAGCAGCTACTGCAGGCTCAAAAAGGAGACTACCTGAGACTGGGTTCAATTCGGGTGAACCTCCTCATGAGTGGTTGCAACTGAGTTTGCGTTCCTCAATCTCAGCAGAAGCCGCAACGGCAGCAGCAGGAGCAACCACCGCCAAAACGGGCTACCGTACTCAAATACAAAGCTGCAGCTCTGATCAAGCTATGAAAGCCTCAGTTGCACTTACAGCAGCAGCAGTGGTCACAGATCAACCTAGTCTTGACCTCAGCTTTGGTACAAGGCCTGTTGTTTCTGCTGCTGCTGCTCCTGTCCCCGTCCTCAATAATACTAGTTGTACTGGTGAAGGAAAGAATGTGAATCACTCTGTCTCCGCAAGAGCGTCTCATTATGATCAAGGACTCGAAGCTGCTGCAGGATCTCTTCTTGAGCGGTTGGAAATTTGCAGAGCACCAGCAGTAGCTAGAGATCATGCGCGAGTCCCGTCGCCCTCGACTGATCCTAATCCTAGTGGTAGTTATAAACGGCTGCAAACTCTAGGACAAACTTCGCGGCAAATTAGTACATCATCATCATTATCATCCACACTCATGTTGATGACAACAGCAGCAGCAGTTGATCCAAGTTGCAGTGGGCGGCCATTGATGCGAGGAGTAGGAGCTGCTGGAGGTTTAGATGATTATGTTCAGCTGATGAGTAGCAGCAGCCGGAGGAGCTTAACAACAACGACGACGACGACGACGACTCACATCTACACCAGGAGTCCCGATCCCGGATCATCAACAAGCTGCCTGCAGCAGCAGCAGCCAGATCAAACAAGTAGCTTGAGGTTGCCATTTGCAGAGAGAGAGTTCATTGGGGTACCAGCTGCAGCTGCTTGCAACAACAGTCTGCAGTCCAACCCAGTATCTACTAGCTGTCCAGCTTGGGCCTGCACACAAGCTCCAGCTGCCGCTGCTCCTCCTCCTCCAAGGGATTTTGCCAGCTGCTTTCATAACAAGCTGAATCCAAATGTGGAGCCTCCTCACCAGGTGCAGTTATCGTCCGCCCAATTCCTGGAAGGATTAATGCCTAACACCGGAACATTCCCTAACAGTGCTGGAGTATTCCCTAACAGCTCTCGAATATTCGCTAACAGTACTGGAATATTCCCTCACACTGGATTCTCATCTTCACAATGTAGTCCTCTTTTTGAAAGAACCAGTTCAGTTGGCAACAAGTTTTGCAAGGAGATTCAATTTGGAGTACTCCAAGATCATGGCTCCTGCCCGGACTTACCTCGGCATGTCATCACAGCTGGAGGGCCTAAGAATTATGAGAGACCAGGAGCACCACCACACCAGCTTCCCCCACCATGCCCAGCACGAGGTTTAGGACAATCGGCCATGGTCCATATGCCATCTTCAGGTGGTTTTCCGGGGGCAGCTAGGTTAGGGTTAGGGTGGCCATCATCATCATCAAATGAAATCTCCTTGAGTACTAATACTACTTCAGAGAATTTGGGACTAGTAGCTGTGGAAGCAGCAGCAGCAGCTGAAGGCAATGCTATTGAGAAAGGATCATCATCCCCTGACTCGTTGCAAAAGCTATTAAAAAGTGTTGCTGGACCAAGTGTGACAATCTGTCAACCTCCCACCACATTGCTTCAAGATGTGAACCACCACTTTTCATTTGTAAAAAGGGGGGTCTTGAATCCCCCGAGTCTCCATTTGAGCAATAATGTAAGTCACATTTCCACCAAATTAACCCAGCAAGAGAAAACAATTTTGATGATTTGAATGAATTCCCTAGTCCTACTTAAGCTTTCTCAGCATCCTTATAAATAAATTAGAGGGAAAGAAATTGTTTGCAAGGGTCATTAATGGGTTTTTCTATATTGTTTCACATAAGATGTAAATGTGCAATTAATCTATCCTCACTCCGATCCTCCTTACGTGTAATGGATGGTATAGGCTGAAGGTATCAACCAGCCTTCCTTGTCATGGATGCCAATGACCACTCCTTGGGGAGCGGGGCCTAGTCCAAGCTGGGATCCGTCATTGGGTTTCTCAGGGCAGGCCCAAGCAAATGTGTTCAATGGAGAGTCTGTTCAAATGCACTTTGGAAGTCCATCACTATCTAGGCCCCATCCAGGACTATGGTTCTCTCTTCAAGCTGCACGGAACCAGTAAGTTGTTCTCTCTTCACCAATCTTTATTGATTTGTATACACCTATATTCTAAAGACTCACCAGGATCTTTAGGTTGGGTTTTTATTCATGTAAGAAAAGTGACTGACTCACTCACTATTCCTAAAATTCTTTTGTCCCAGACCCATAACTTTAGTGGGTGCTCGACCCCACTGGGCTCTAGACTCTCAGAATTTGGTGAGAGTAGCACGTTGTAGAAATTGGGAACCGGCCATCAGCTCAGTATCTGTAGAGCAGGTGCCCTGAAACCTTTCACATTTCCACTGACCTCCCGTTGGGCCTTTACCTACAAAATTTTGCCATGAAGTTGGGTAACCAAGTAATAGAGGGGAGATGAAAGCCCATTTCCATAATTTTGAGATCAACAATTTGATTGAGAAATAGTGAATGAGTGGGTAACATGGAAAACAACCCTTGGGATTCTTCAAGGAATATGTATAGGTTATGTGCCATACTTATTCCACCACCTTTGCATATAAAGGTTAACTTGGCAAATTGTTTATAGAACTCATGGGGGTGCAACACCAAAGGTAGTCTCTTGCCACCACTGGGGAGAGATGGTTGGTTAGTCCTTACTATGCCAGTACTAGTCTGAAACCTGGGTCACCCAATTACAACATCCTGGAGCATACCTGAGAGATCTCAGGAGACAAATTATGATTGGGTATATAGTAGAAAATCGTAACTACTGGTGTAGTTTCCTACTTCAGGTGCCAAATTTCCATGATCAAAACTCAATGCTCCATCTGATCATTGTGCAGAAAGAAGGGGGATTGTGTAGGCAGTACTGATGATGAGACCTAGTTTCATTCAATCAAAGAGTGATCATCAAAGGGTGATGGCCATTATAATGTGGCCAAAGAGTGTAAAGAAGTAACTTGGTGATGATATGTTTTGACAAGAGTAACATTTATCCATTATGATGGAGGAGTGCAATGAATAAAGTACTGATGATGCTTGATAATGAGGGCACCGCCAAATGTCAGAATTTTCATCATATGAGAAAGAGTTATATTCATTGAAAAATTAGGCCTTGGGCAAAACAGCACCTATGTTGGTACCACTGTGGAAATCCCAAAATCCATTGAACTTATTTCTAAGTATTACAAATATCCCATGCTTAGACTTAATCAGGGTCTTTGAGTTCAAAGCTTACATTTTTGGGCTTCGTATGGCCCCTAAGAGACCTCGGTGAAATAGATGAAGGTGCCAATGTGGGTGCCAGTTCCCCTGGCTGGAAAAATAGTACCCTGAGGAGGAAAACCCACCTTTTCATACCAAAGAGTATATAAGTTGCCTCTAACGGAGTTTGATGCTGACATAGAGCCTTGTATGGAATTCTCTTGGCCAATAGTGTTAATTTATTTTTTCCTGTGAAGAAATTAACTGGGAGAAACTTCAAGGGCTTCTGACTTTGAATCAAACTTTGAGGATTCATCCTAGACTAATATTGATGCTTGTTGGTAATTGCAGAACTAGGACTCCAATCTTGGAGCAAATACCAAGGGCATTTCTCCACGTAAAGTATGTCATCTACTCCTTTCTTATAGACTCTCAAGCTCATCAGAAACCATAATTTCAGTTTTGGGTAAATTGGCCACACAATGACAACAACTGAAAACTATGCTGACCAAAATTGACTGCTTGTGTTTCTTTCATCATTAAGGTTCAGCCATCTTTCAGTCTTGTTCCCACCCAGTTGATTGAGGACTTGTCCAAGAACTTATCCAAGAAGATAGGGCCTTTTCATATTTGAGAAATGTCTTAGTGTGTTTTGAGGTCACCTTTATATCCATGAATAGCCCTTCCAGAAAAGAGGCAGGATCTTACACCTATTCCTTAAGCACATCCCCACCCATGGACATTGCTCATCAAACAAAACATTATCATGAACCTACGCATCCATAGATCACAAGGTGTAGGAGGAAAAAAATTCTTAAGCCTATTCCTTCAATGTGGGAATGATCTTACACCTCTGAGTAAGGGACTTATTATGCTAACTTATAGGTGTAAGGTAATAGGTCCATTATTAATTGGTGTAAGATGCTTTTTCTCTCATGCTTAAGGAGTAAGTGTTAGAACTCTCTTCCTCCTACACCTCACAATCTAAGAATGTTTAGGTTCATGTTCATGTAAGAATGTGTAGATTTGTGATAATGCTTGCCTTGTGCTTTGCAATTGATAAAGCCCATAGGTGAGGGACATCTCCAAAATGTGGGGTTCAGACTCAATTTTAAAGAAATTAAAAAACCCAATAAAAATCTATGGCCGAAACCATCACGCAGAAAACAAAAGAGAAGGCCAAAAAGAGGTCAAAAGACATGCAGCCCGCATGAACCAAAGAAGGGAGAGAGCTAGTCCCTCTTCCGATAGGAAGCTATCTCACCCACAACCCCTCTGATGTCGCCCACAAACTGAAGATAGCAAGAATTTGCATCTATGATTAAGTACCAAAGTTACTAAAAGAAAGGTCAGACATTAGAAATTTATCTTACAAAGCATTCAAAAGCTACCCTGATCTGCCATGCCTCCTAGATATCTACCCTGCACACTAGGCACAGGGTTTGGTGGAAGTTGGGTTTTTATGTTTCTTTGCAATTCTGTTATCTTTGGGTTCATAGGGTTAGTGGTTACCATCCCAAGAACATTTCAGCCTAATGTGCCTAGTATTCACCCTAGCTAAACTGTACAATTAAGAGTCACAAACCTATTTGTGTCACAAATCACCACCCATAATCTAGTTATAAAAAGTTTAATTTTTAAAAATATAATAAAACACTTCATGGAAGCTAACTACTAACACAGGTAGATATGTTAACATTTTCAGATATAAGATGGTCTGACATTTGTCTTGGTGACCACTGCCTATTGCTACACAAGGTGATAATGGGATGCTTCATTTCATTTTGTTTTGGGTTTAAAAAACCCTTAAACCCTAAACCCTATTTATTGGCTTGGGTTTCTCAGCCACCCAACGCTCCCGTTGCTCTGTAACTGTAAATTTTATGTGGAGACTTAAGGAGATCTTACATTGAAAGGCCACCCCATTAGCCAGGCATCGAAACCCATAACCACTGTACATGTAGGAAGCCATTTTCAGATCACTTGCATTCCCACAAACTACTCCAAGTACTCCAAGTAGGTAGTTTGTGTGACCCACTAGGGAGTTTGAGAGCACCTGATCAGAATCATAGAATGCTTGTTATTTTAACTTGTAACCACTATGCATCCTTTATAGGCCCACCTGATCAGAATAGTTGAATGTTTATTATTGTAACTCATAACCACTATGCAACCTTTATAGGCCCACCTGATCAGAACATAGAATGTTTGTTGCAACCAAACTTTCTCATGTTGGTGACCATAAAAAAAAATGCTCTGGTGTTTGTCTCTCATAACATTGGAAAGCATGAGCAGAACAAGTAGATAGTCCAATTTGCTGACTATTGGATTGATGGCCTAAATTGTGTGTGTAACAGGGATGAAAACATGACAGTTTTGGTGGTGAAGAAATACTTGACTGGAAAACTAAGGCTTGAGAGCCACTCACAGGTACCAAAATCCAAATTGTTTTCCAACTCAACATTTATACAAATGTTAAGGTTCAGAGCAAAAAGCTAATTGTTGGAGTGTCTGTAACCCAAAAGTGAACAAATGGAGGAAGAGTGGTCAGTACTTAATAAGTACCAGGAGAGCAATCCTGAAACACCCAGTGTGGATTCTGGAAGGAGTAATAAGTAGTACACTGGCAGTTTAGAATGCCATAAAAAGGTTAGGGTACTGCAATTGTTGCTGTCATCAAAGTAACTGCCATCTTCATAAAATCCAAAAAGAAAAGCTTGTGTACCTGGACTCCAGGAAAATGGTACTAGTAACTGTGTGCACAATAAATGTCAAAGATCCAGAAAACTTTCTGCAACATTCAGACATAAAAGCAGTGAACAGTGATTACTTGGCCAGTGCCCAAGAATCTTGAGTTTTCTTTGTAGCTCATCTTAATTCCAGCAGAAGGAATCCTATGCGAGTTTTGTTCCCCTTTGTTTGCGATTTTTTATTACCTTCCTGTTCCAATTGTCTCGATATTTGTTGTGAGGTCCACTATTAGGGGCACACAGTTTGAGGTGCAAAAACAGCTTGTGTTTATGTTTTAGGGTTAGAAGCTAGAACTTATTAGAAGTGGGTTCTGTTGTACATCTAACTTGTGTTTTGGTTACAGGTGGAAATAACATGCAAGGGGCAGCAGCTGGAACCTAGTCATACGCTCCAGCATGTTCGAGACACAATCTGGCAAGCTCAAAACAACAACCACAACAACAATGCTGTTGCAGTGGGTGAGTCATCCTTAACAAACACAAGTTGCAAACTTCGTTCGGAAGATGTGGTGATGGTCCTCACCTACAGCAGACAACACACTGATCACTCCCCTACCAAAAACTTACTTCATAGCCTTACATAATAACAACTAATCCAATTGCATTCTTTGTTTTAATACAGTCTGCCCCATAAGTGGCTTCTTAAGAGGTACAATGAAGTTTTACTTTTTCTTTTCTTTTTTTGGGGGCGGCGGGGCCTTCAGCATAATCCAACCCACACCTCCTTGCCACTTAGAAGTAAAATTATAACAAGGTTTTTCCATAACTCAATTAGCATTTACCCTGGTGAAAGAACTTGATTAACACTGTTTTTCTCTCTCACCCGACGACTCTCTTCTTGTTGCTTGCCTTGCCTTGAGGCTTCTTGAGCCAACCACTCATGAGTTTGCTGATTACACTGCTTCTTGGACCTAGAAATAGGACCAACATTCTGCTTCATATCAAAGAAGCATTTTGGCTTGGGGTAGATTTTATACAGAGGTTGTGATTCCATACCTAATTTTCAATAAAGCCCAAAGACACTAAACTCTATTTTTTCCTGGGTGAGAATGCGCCTTCATAATGCAACAAACCTAGATGTTAAAATGGTCTGCCCCATAAGTGGCTTTTTAAACATCCATCTGCTCTCTGGTTTTTGATCATGTGAAATAATTTAAAAAATTAGTTCGTTGTTAAGGGTTTAGGGTTTAGACATGTATGATTTAAACTCCTCTGTCTTTCATTATGTTTTTGTATACAAATCAACAGATATTCGCTCCAAAAAAATTACAACCACTATGAATTTGTAAGATTTTTTTATTATTATTATGATGAAATTTTTCCAACTAAAAGACCTGACATAAGTTCTGGGAGATCTGAGTTTTGTTGAAAGGAAGAAGAATATTTGTGCATACCTACCATCCCAACAATGGGGAGCTGCTTCTCAGCGTGTTCATGTTTAACCTCTCACATGCAAAGGTTAAATTTGGATGACTCTTGCACTTACTACAAGCATTGGTTTTTTTAATTCATTCTTTTCCCTTTTTTACAAAATTTGACACAAGTTTTTTCAAGTTTCTCGTCAAAAGATTTCACAAATTAACAAAAGCTTGCTGCAAAGAAAATCATTAGCCACAAGTGCAATTTCAAAAAATGGATGGTAAAGAACAAAGCAAATGTTATCATGAATCTAAACATATGTAGACTGTAAGGCCTAGAAGGGGAAGGTTCTTAGACTTACTAATTAAAAATAAGAAGATCTTAAACCTAATCATTAAGAGAGAGGAATTTTGCACCTATGCATAATTTTCTCTCCCTCTTAAGGAGTAGGCATACAATCCATCCTTTTTCCTAGAAGGGATATTCACAAATATAAAAAAAAAATCTCTTTAAAAAAAGAGTTCTTATGACCTACTATTCTCCATCTACCCCACCCATCTACAAATCAAAATATAATAAATTAAAATTTTATTGTGCAATATGTTTCAATGGTCAAGACTAAGATTTAAACCTTTTCATGCATATTAAAGTGCACCATCATTTAATTTAAATGCCTATTCATTTCATTCTAATTTAATCTTGTCACATTTAGTTTTCAATATTTCAAATCTTTTTTGATCATTTCTTAAAATTCTAAGTTATAATAGCCAAAATTAAATGAAGTACAAAAATTGTTAAAAAGTTTATAGTCTTTTTTTATTTCTCTTTCACTAAAATTGAAAGCACTTTTAAAACAATCTTATGTACTTTCATGTCATGTATGAAAACACTTATTATCACTTTTCAATTTTTTTACTTCATGCAAACATTGATAATAAAGATCTCTTTTCACACTACAACTTTATGAACACATCAAATTTTCATCCATAAAGGGCTAGCTATTTATTACAAGCAAAAACTTCAAAAGTAAGTACCATAGAATTCTTCAACCTTTCATGTTTGGATATTACAAATATGCTATGGATGAAATTACAATGAAAGATGTGAATACAGTTGGAGGGTGAAAATCTTTTTAAATGTACTATTTAAAATGAAAAAACCTAGTTTTAAACAAAATCTGTTTTTCCCCAATATTTTCATCTCATCAATATGACTAAATAAAAAATGTCAAATGTTTATAATATAATATCTTAGACCATCACAATTATAAATTCCATTAAAATCATTCATTTTGTGTTTCGAATATGGTAAAATAAGACTAGGCAAAAGAATATAGAAAAAGGTGACACCATGACAAAATTCTAGTGCAACTTAAAAAAATTAGACCCTAAAATAAAAATTTATGAAATAGGCTATATAGTAGGTATTAACTTGAAGGTAAGTTAAATAATATGTATTTTACTAGGTGAATATACGACAATGTTTTTTTACATGGGACAAAAGGTGATATGATAAAACCACCCAACATCAAACACAAGCTTACACACAAAACTTTGCAATATCTTCTTCATCTTTTAACCAAATTGAATAATATTTATGTCATTGCAAGTGCAAATTGGAGGATTACAAATGTTTTCTAAGCACCAAAAGCAAACATGCAAAGAAAAAAATGTAAGAAGAGAAGGAAATATTACAAATGATATTTTGTCTCAAATTTTTTGAAGAACATGTTTTAGACCTTCTGTAGTTTAAAACCCTATATCTTCCTCACCTTTCAACCAAATTGAACAATTTTTATGTCATTGGAAATGTAAATTAGAGGATTAAGAATGTTGTTTAAGCATTGAAAGCAAAGGCACAAGAAAGAAAACACAAGAAGAGAAGGAAAAGGACTATGATATTTTATCTCAAAAATTTTGAAGAAAATGCTCTAGACTTTTTCTAGTTTCAAACCCAATATCTTTTTCATTTAAAATCCGTTTTGAGTGATATAAAAACCTATGGGTGAGCCAATTATAGATTTACAAAACTTCTTTATTCTCAAAAGGCAATGGAACAACAACTAAAGAATTTAACCTCAAAATCCAAAATTGTTATAATAAGCCTACCATAAAACACAAACCCCCTTACACAAAACAACCTATGTCTTTTTCATTCCTTGACCAAATTGAGCATTTTTTGTGGCACTAAAAATGCTAGGTGGAAGGCTACAAATGTTATTTGAACTTTGGAAGCAAAGGAGGGATGTGTGAGCATTCAACCTCCTTTCAATTCTTAAATGTATGGTGATTTTGTTTGTTTACCTTAAAATTACATAGTGTTTTAGTTCCCTTTCACTAAGATTTATCCCATATCATTTGTCAACAAGTTAAATTTTGTAAAATATATAAGTAGGTGAAAAATTGGACTTCTCATGGTTTACATTTTAAACATTCAAAATGCATGAATCATATGGGATTAACCAATTGAGAAGGCTTGTACCAATGAAATATATTTAGGATTCTACCTACCGACCTAAACCAATATACACACACATATGTATCCTAAATTTAGTTCCTTACCTATGTATCTACCTACCTAACTTATGTTGGGTTACCTATTCTAACTTAGCCTACATCAACACAATTACCTATTTTGATTTAACCTAGCCTAAACTAGGTACTGTCATGATTATCCAAATTATTATTTTTGCAACATGTACATCATCTAGTGGAATATTCAAGTCTAATGGATAGATTTTTTCCATGTGTATACATCTTAAAGTTTTATATTGTATGTGACTACACATTTTAGTTACAAATTCAATTGCAAATGGTCATGCCACATAAGCATGTGCAACTACACCATTTAGTTGTAAAAAACTAGTGATAAATAGCCATGCCAAGTCAAATGGATGAAAAATTAGTGTTAGTCGCATATTGACATGTGATTGTCCAAGTTTTGATTAAGTGCCACATATTATTTTTTGCAACTAAATTTTTATACTACTAGACATTTTAGCAAGTCACTTGTGTCATTTATAACTAAAAATTAATTATAAACCTAATTGCTAATTTGCAAATTTTTTATAATGTTTATTCATGAAGCCAGAATCCCATGAATTTGGAGACATTTCATTGTGCTAGAAGACTCCTTTTACTTGTTGTTCATAATTTTTCCAACATATTTAAATATTTGGATTTTTTTTGTAACTCAAACCTTCATTAAATGGTTTCAAGTTGTTGTAAATTTTAATACATTTCATTAAAAAAGCCACATGTGTTAAACTATTCAAAAATATTTTTGAATCTTACATGGTGATTATTAAATAGATATAACACTCACAAAAGTCATAAGCAAGTTTTTATAAATGATCCATATGGATATGGTTTAAAAATTTTAAGATTTCATTAATGTAATCTATGAATACTAAAGTTTTAATCCCTTATGAAACCTCTTAAATCAAGGTCAAAACCCATATTGATAATGTTGATGTTAAGCAAGTATAATGAAATCACTTTGAAAATCCTAAAAGAAAATTTATAAAGTCCATAAGAATAAAAGCCCATTTAGATATTTCAATTATGTACCTATTGGGCACAAAAATTTTGACCCAAAAAAAAAAATCATTTCAAAAATACTTTTGAAAACAAGGTTCAATTCTAACCTTTCAAAAGTTCATAACTATCATTTGGTTAAAGTTTCACAAAAAAAAATTCACATTTAACTTTATGATTTCATTATTCAACTGATGTTTAATCACAATAAATAATTTGGAATGGAATTCAATATGAATTCTTGAATTTTTTAATAATACAGTTAACCAATTAGTCCATATTTTTTATTTCAAAAGTCCACCATTCATAATGAATTCATTATTTTCAAAAAATAATTGTGCAAATGTCTTCTTAATCAAGTTGTTGGTTTAGATTTATTCATCATTTAATGTATTTAAAATTTAATTATTCACCATAGGGTGGTACATTCACAGTATAATGTACCAAAAATTATGTTGACTATCTTTAATTTTTGCAATTTTCCATTTTGAAAAATCAGTACAAAAATTTGAAACATCAAAATGTAATTAAATTTGTTACACCATTTTTTTTTATTAATGAAATTTCATTCGAAAGAATTTTGTGTGATTTCCAATTATTTTAATCGTCATAAAATAATGGAAAATCTATAGTTGAATATTTCTTTTCATTTCACTCATCTTTAAGCTTATGTTAAACTTAACCATTCATGCTCCAAACTTATAGAAAACAATATATTGATGAATGTGAAGCAACTTTTTGTCCCTCTACTCTTGATTCTATGAGGTGAATATACTTGAAAGTACATATGTTGTCGGTGAAAGAAAAATCCAAGTGTATTTCTAAATGTTAAATTACGTTTGTAGTTGAAACCAAATAATTTACCTCCTATGCATCATTTACGATTTAGATTTGACAAATATATTTTTCAAGCTAACACACTCTAAATCCTAAAATTTTGTGTTAAATTATCATTCATTTAAACCAACTTTTAAAGGTTCAACACCATGTTTAACTTGCTTATAAACCACCAGTCACTTAAAATATTATTCTTACCACATACATTATCCAAATCTACCTTGCTTTAGCTCATTAGAAAGGTAATTACAAGGCGCATCTACCTACCAAATTCCAAGCTTTGTAGCTAAACTAGTAATAAGTTGTGTTACCAAACCCAAGAGGGTTTTATGAAGGTAGGAAGTTCAACTTGGCTGTAAACCACAAGTCACTCGAAATATTATTTTTAACACATACGTTATCCAAATCTGATTTGCCTTATCTTATTATAAAGTTAACTACAAGGCGCATCTTCCTATAAAATCCTAAATTATGCACCTAAACTAATAAAAAGTTATGCTACCAAACCTGAAATGTCGCACCCCTACTTTGGCCAAGTGTGCGGGTGAAGCCCAACACTTGGAAAAGTTGGGATTGGGAGTCCTCCGGGACTCCCGAATGTTCAGAGCTCGACAGCAAGGGGCAAAACACCTTGCATTGGGGTGTTCTTGGTGTCATTGGAAAGGTCTTGAAACGTAGATATCGAAAATGCCCTCGCATTGGCAATTCGGACATCTGCAGCCCAAGTTATGGGCAAAAGAAGGGCCGGGAGTCAAATTGGTAGTTTGACTCCCGACCACTAAAAGTCGGGAATCGATCTCTTCCCGACGTCCGATTTTAGTGTGCAACATGGCGTTGGAAAGATCTCGACGAGGGCTACAACTTTGGTTCAGACCTCGTCGCGATCCAACTCTGCAGTCGGGAGTTATGGCGGTTCAAAGTTCCGGGAGTCCTGCCGGGACAATTTCGGGACTCCATTTCGGGAGTCCCGGGAATTTGTGCCATTTGGATGTAGCCCCCACGGGGCATCGCAGAGTATACTATAGGGAGTATGGTGGTGTGGTGTGTCTTGTGATCCGAAGTGCCCGTGGCTTGTCCCAACACCCAAGGGTGTCCCGGAATGTGAACTAACCACGTGGGTGGTTTGTTTTGATGCAGATTCGTGCTTGATCAACTAATACCTCTTCCTAGTCTAATCCCTGGGCTCCCAACTCGACCCTCTACCCCTTTCTAGAGTTGGAAGCCGGGAGCGCCTTCCGAGTCCCAACTTTCCGCAACTATACTTTGATGAACCCTCAAGTGGGTTCACCCCGAGACTTGGGAGTGCGTCATGAAAGGTTTTATGAAGGTAAGAAGTTCAATTTGGCTGCAAACCACCAATCACTTAAAATATTATACCTATCACATATGTTATTCAAATATAGTTTGATTTAGCTCATTAAAAAATTAACTACAACGCGCACCTTCCTATGAAATCTTAAGCTCTGCACTCAAACCAATAGGAAGTGCTACCAAAGCCAAAAGGGTTTGTGAAACTTCTCTAAGATTTCAAGCTTCCAACACTATCCCTATTCACTCCCATTCTTTCAAAACTATAAACATCCAATGTACTCTCCTTCCTTCTACCATCTACCAAGACTAATCATTATTCTTTTACCAAATAAAGTTGTGGGAACAAGTATTCTCAAGATTTGAATCGAAAATTATTTTCAAAAAAAAAGCCCCAAATGATCTGAATTTGCCCTTTTAAAAAGAAGGAAAAGGAAAATGGTGAAGGAAGACCCCAACTCAGTGGCCAATGGAAGGTTCCAATGTTTAGTGGCCCTTGAAAGGTTCCAAAGTTTGGTGGCCCTTGAAAGGTTCCAATGTTTGGTGGCCTTTGAAAGGTTCCAATGTTTGGTGGCCAATGGAAGGAAAAGAGGAAGGGGAAACACCTTATCACCTCTTCTCATTTTCCCCCCAACAAATTTTACTTAAACCTTCATTTTTTCCTTTGATCTTAAGTTTTACTTTGCCATGCTTCTAGGCCGTTATTTACGCATTTCTTTCCTTTTCCTTGACCTATAAATTACGATCGCGTATCTCGATGTCACAAATCTTCCACACATTCATTACCGATTTGATCTTGATTGAAAATCTCTTCTCTTTCCTTGAAATTATGGTGTCATGTATGCCCGCGTTTTATAGGCCTCAAGCTGTATAAATGAATGAAAAATTAGCTTTGAAGTCATTTTTAGATTTGACGTTGATGCAACATCCTAGTGATGAAGACCCTAATCCGTGAAAGGTGTGCATTTGTTTTGAAGTCAACCCCCCTCAAGCTTGGTACTATCACATTTCTTCGAATTCTTACACCCTAGTGATTTTTTTGCAAGTTGACCCCACTTCTGGTGATGAACCTAAAATCATCTATGAAGGTTGTTATGAGATTGAAGACACCTCCATCTTCATAAGGTCTTCAATTCCCTACGTTGGACACTATCGTTGGTTACGCGGTCTGATTTGCCAATTACCTCTTAATAGCAAGGCTGACTACTTAGTTTGCACCATTCGACGCCTCCTAGATTTCTTGTAGTTATGAACTATCACTATAGCATAGCCCAAGACCTAGCATGCATTTGTAGTTCCTTGTTGAACTTATCCATAATCTAAATAAATGTTTCATTCATTATGAAACTCATGTTACCATTGTCACCCTATCACACTATTTATTTAATCGTTAAGTTGTTTCAAATTAATTTTATGTTTATAAGGCTTGAAAATTGTTTTATTTTTATTGGACCTTTCATTGACACCCCCTCAACTACTTCATGAATCTCAAGCATCCTTGCTACTCACTAAATACTAGAACAAGACTGATGTTTTCCTACACACCATGAATTTGTAGTCTACTTCTACCCCTAACCCTCTAGAGATTTCTCACCCCTAATTACGCAACTAAAGTTCTAAAATTATGGTTACCAGTTTTTTGTTGAAGAAATGAACTAACCCAACACCTTCTTCACCAATATCGTATTTCAAAAAATAAAACAACCCCCCACCCCCCACACACAACCATGCGCATTCATCATCCCTTATTCTAACATTAAGTCGCTAAAAACCGTTAATAACCTTACCCCACTTGAATATCCATGATGCAACTCTTAAAAATTGAAACTACTGGACATGGCTATGTCGATATGGCTCACAATGAACCAAAGGGCCCAGTATGAAAAAAAACATAAAAGCATGCCCAAAATTGCCTTTAACTAAGTGTGCTTTATTTACATTTAAAATGTATATCACCTTAAAAAACATAAAATTATAAAGATTTCTTAAAAGGTTTTTTTTTCTTTTGTTGCATTTTCATGAAAAATGATACATAAAATTTAAGGTCATTGGTAAATTTGGGTTTATATATACAACATTACATTAAGAAAATTTGAACGTGTTTTTTGTTACTCAAACGTTCATCAAATGTTTTCAAATTTATTATGGGCTCTAATCTAATTCATAAGAAGGGCCACATGTGTTTATACTTTTAAATGCACATGTATTGAATCCTTTTAACGGATGTTGTTGATTTTGAACAACCTTAATGGTCAAAAAAGTTCAAAATTTGTCATCGTGGTTTAAATTAATTTTACATTTGAGTATAATCTAGGTCTTCATGCAAAAAAATATAATTCTTATCATAATATGAATCATATTTGTTCTCTATATTAATATCAAGTCCCAAAAATTACATTTAAAATACAATTTTTATATTTAATAGACCAATACATGTAGGACATGTGTAAAATGCAATCCTGGTAAAGATTTTAACCTTGGTCGCCATGGTTCCTTTTATTGTGTTTTTACCCCATAAGCATTTAAACACAAAACACCTTGTAGAAATTATTACTGTGATTTCAAAAATGAACCACCATACCTTACATTCACTACATAGTAGTTCAAAATTTATGATCATGGTTTTAAAAGAAGTTGTAAATCTAATAGTAATGTAAAACTCAATGAAAATTTTTATTGATGATAAGTGAAAATCAAAGAGTGGTTGACAAATTTGAAACAAATCCAAATATTTTTTCACATTGCTTAGAAGTTGAAAGATTCCAAGGCACATGAAATATATCCATAATTTTACACTACAATGATTGACATATATTTACAAATTATAAAGTGATTAAACACCTCTAAAACAATGTGGGATAAATTATGAAAAACAACATTTATTTAGTTAATTTTCAACTAAATTATTAATTCTAGACTTTTTTAACCTAATGGTTGGGATAAATTGTCTTACTAAATTTGATGCAAAACCTTGTTTACATATTTTTTTGGATCAACTAATGAAATAAAAAATAATTAATATTTATCATTACATCATTTGGTGGCCCCCAAATTAAGGTTTCATCCAAATTTCCAATTTCCAAATGGTCAATTATTAATTATAGACTTTTCAAAAGTCCAAAATAAACTAAATACATGATAACAGACTATGAATATACAAATATAGCTTCTTAAATTGCCATTCATAAAATATTAATCCAACTTACAAATTACATTATCAAACACACAATCGCCAATTGAGTTTCTAGAAGAATGGCAAGGACTTCTAAATGAAACCATAGTGGATAACCTTGTCATTGCAAAAGAACAATAAGTAATGTCATTTACTATAGCAAATTACTTCCCTCATGGAGGTTGCCATTTATAACTAAACAAGGTAGTGCCAAAAATTCAAACTAAATGGTTTAACTAGTGCAATTTTACAAGAATCCATAATGAGAAAAATAAATGATGTACACCCATCACATGTGAAACCTTTTGCTTCACTTAGAAATCACAAACCCAAACCATAAAGTCCCAAAAACATTCAAAACCTTCCCAACTTAATGTAAAATTTTAGTGCATGATCCCTAAATCAATATAAAACTTGTTATTATTGTGATAAAGAAATCACATTGCACTAGATTGTAAACTAATGAAATGAGATAAAACTAATGGAACCAAATTTGTTTTCAAATAAAAATACACAAATTAATCAAGTTAATACAATCACCGACCCATTACATATTAATTATTTGTAATTGTTGATTATAAGTCTAAAATAACTAAAAGTATGTGGTTCTTAGACATTAGAGTAACCATCAAAATGATTCTTCACAAGGAATGGTTTAATTTTTATAAATCGTTAGATAAACCAACATTTTTGAAAAATCTATTAAAATGCATGATGGTTTGACAATGACTTTCCACAAATGTACATAGCATTTGGATAAATGTTAAAATAATTCAATAAATATTATTTTTAAAATTGCACATTTTAAAACCATAACTAGTGTGTTTCAACACAATGAAACAATATAATTGTCTAAGCATTGTTTAACCAATCTCGTGTTGTCACATCAATTACCCATGATTGTTTAGGAACTATGTAAATGACCTTGTCAACTTTGACATTTGTTTCATTTTCATCCCTTTGACAAACATGTTGTATTGCCCAACATGATACATGGATCTAATATCACCCAACCATCAACAAGACAATCATGTTGAACGACTTTTCAAAATAATCTTTATATCTATTTAGTGGATGAATTGATCACACCCCCAAAATAATCATGTGAATTCATAACCACCAAAGCCTCGTATTAACTATTAACCCATTGAACATCATTAACACTTATCTTACCAAGAATACCCCCAAAATGCACTTAACCCCAATTTAAATTTCAGTCCCACATTGAAGATTCACCTAATAATTTTCTTATTTCATCCTCTCCACAAACTAGCAATCCACAAGATCCACCTTTAAGATAGTCAAATTGTACCATTCAAGATAAATCAATCTCATATTCACATCTTGCATGTAATTTCATCCATAGCTCTCCTTACATATGCAAGCTTGAATTTAAGGCTTCTATGGTTGAGAGGAGAACTTACTTCACTACACCACATATTATATTACAATGAAATTTTTATACACTTAGCATTCTAGATGTCACTCACACATTGGGTCAAGTTTGAACCAAACTTTTTGTGCCCAAATCCTACACAAATGTTTGGACTCTTCCTATATGGGTAGAACCAACAATGTGCCATTCAAGAAGTGGAATGTAGCATGAGGGAATGCAGGGGGAGAGAGCGAGAGAGTTGGCAAGTAGCTGGAGCTTGGTCCATTTTGTTGTTTGTGTAGTGGATAGACACAGAGAGAATTGCTGGAAGGTTGGTTCGGAAGGAGGTTTCTTTTCTTGATTGAAAGGTTAAGGAAAGCCAAGAGAATAAGGACAGGAGAAGAGAGGTTGGTAGAAGAAGAATTGCGAAGGAAGAATTCGATGGTAGGGACGCAGGTGTTCGTGAATGTAGGGGACGGTACAACAGTGGCAGTGGAAGTGCGACCATGGCAGACAATAGGCCAGGTGAAGGGGGTGGTGTTGCCGCCGAGGATTAGATTGTCTTGCAGCAGCGACGATGATGATTCGGTAGTATATTATTTGTCGATGGCAGGTAAAGCTCTGAGAGACGAGCGGTGCGTTGTGGACTGTGGAATCAAGAAACATAGAACACTAGGGTTAGGTGTCAGGTTGCGAGGAGGGGGTGGCGATGGCGGAGCGACCAGCGCGGGATCAAGGGATTGTTGCTTGAACACGTACGCCGTGAAGAAACCAGACAAAGTGGATCCTAATGTGGTGAAGCTCGCAAAGTTCACCAACTGTACAGTATCGTCTGAGCGTCTGAAACCTCCTTGTCATTGATTGTCTGGAAAATCTGTACAACAAGAAGCAGTGGTGAGTGCTATGATTTCAAAGACATACCGAAGTTCAAGCATATCAAAGGACTGAAAGATCTGATTACCATCCATTGACTCACATCCCTGGTGTTAATCCTGATGATGAGACAACTGGTGCAAAGTTTCAATGCCCTATCACTGGTCAGGAATTCAACGGCAAGTTCAAGTTCTATGCTCTGCCAAAGTGTGGGCATGTGTTGAGCGCTCAGGCAATGAAAGAGGTAGATTCTACATCTTGTGCAGTGTGTCACACACCTTTCACTCATGCAGACAAGATCCCAATCAATGGAAATGAAGAGGTAAAAATGCATGGCACTCCATCAGCTCGATTGTCTTCTGTGGATAGCTAAATCCCTCTTCAAAGTTGTTTATACTTTTCACCTAGAGGGGTCTTGTCCAGCTACATAGTTCTTTTAGAGACTGGAGGGGTGGGTCAGACACCTGTTATCAGTTCAGTGATTGTATTAGGGTTAGTGACAAAGTCTTTGCCATGTTGCCATGTCTCAACAGTTGCTCGCATTGTGGGAGAGGATGGAGGCAGACAAAGCCAGGATTCGAGAGAAAAAGGAGAAGAGTACCAAAACTGCTAAGACAAATTTGGCAGAGGTGATAGGAGCTGGCTCCTCTATTTTGTCAGGTGCCCAAGTTGAATGGACAGTAAGACTCCAGCAGTGCTGTTAGTGGTGTGAAGCAAACAAGTGGCCTAAGTCTTGAAGCAGTTTAAGGCCAAAGGGTTCAGACTCTGTGTCCGTGGTGAAAAATTACAAAGTGGGAGTGTATGCCTGCTAATGCAACTAAATCAGTTTACACTTCAATCATTACATTTTCCAGTAAAGGAACATTAAAGCAGACATGTTCTTGTTAATCCCTTCCACTCTGATGAAACTGAAGAGAAGTTTCAATATGTGTACTCTCTTGGGTTGATTTTCAATGTTGAATCTTCACTAGTTCAGGATTGCTGCTGGTACCTGTTGGTGATTTTCAGAAGAT
>Ga0209208_10001136_pt1 | contig 37082 bp, 31 predicted proteins | sample S1TSphfallax_3_FD_187694 | JGI IMG/M metagenome (GOLD analysis project Ga0209208, IMG submission 187694) | Host-associated microbial communities from peat moss isolated from Minnesota, USA - S1T2_Fd - Sphagnum fallax MG (SPAdes) (version 2) | ecosystem: Host-associated > Plants > Peat moss >...
AAGTCGCAGAGCAAGAGAGAGATGCTGCAAGGAAACAACTGTTAGAGCTGGGACCTCCACGTAAGGCAGGTCCATGGGGCACTGCGAAAAGTCTGCGCACCAATCAAGCTGTGCTGCCAGATGAAAGTGTGAACCCTGATCTTGCTAAACTTTTGCAAGATGTTGCTATTAACAAAGAGCTCATTGTTGGCATCTCCAACAACAATGTGCGCAGCATGCTGCAGGTATATTATCACGTATTTCCAACATGCCCCCACAATTGGTTATGCCTGCTTCTTGATGCTTGAGCTCCTCATACTGAACCTTTTTGTAAACATGGCTTTGCAGGTGTGGTTTGAGAGCATTCAAAGAGTTGGTGTGACAAACTATTTGGTGGTTGCATTGGATGATGAAATTGCTCAGTTTTGCAAGGATCACAAGGTGCCGGTGTACAGGCGCGATGCAACAATTTCCAAGGCACAGGCAAACACTGGTGATAACCATGCGATTTCAGGCCTCAAGTTCCATCTACTTCGTGAATTTCTTGTGCTGGGGTACAGCGTGCTCCTCTCGGATGTGGATATATTGTATTTCCAAAACCCGTTCTCATATCTCCAGAGGGACTGTGATGTAGAGAGTATGACTGATGGGTATGACAATGCTACAGCTTATGGCTATGATGATGTTTCAGATGATCAATCTATGGGTTGGGCTCGTTACGCACATACGATGCGCATTTGGGTGTTCAATTCTGGCCTTTTCTACATCCGACCTACAGTGCCATCCATTGAGTTGCTTGATCGTGTTACTGACAGACTCTCCAAAGAGAAGGCTTGGGACCAAGCAGTCTTCAACGAAGAACTTTTCTATCCTTCACACCCAGGCTATGAAGGCCTTCATGCATCACGCCGTGTGCTTGACTACCTCCTCTTTTTGAACAGCAAGATGGTGTTCAAAATCCTACGTAAACAGGGGAACTTTGCACAATACAAACCCGTAACCATTCATGTCAATTATCATCCTGACAAGTATGATCGCATGGTTGCGCTCATAGATTACTTTGTCAATGGAAAGACTGATGCACTGGATCGGTTTCCAGATGGTTCTGAGTGGCCTTCCAATGCTTCAAGATGAGTTATATTTATCTATATCATTTCAAAAGTGAGCAATCTGGACCAGGAACCCCTCTTGGTTGTCAATATCCAAACATACATGTTCCCTTTGAACAGGAGGAAGCCTCATTAAAGTTTTTCAACTTATGTGATTATATGTAATAGTTCTGTTGAATTGCTACTGTATGAGTGTGCTTCTTCCTCTTTCTAAACTTAAAAAGGTTGTCACTGGGATGTTCATATATTGGAACCTAAAATCAGCAAACAAAGGTCTAGAGATATTCTTTTGTTGACACATTGTGATTGTAGACCTAATTTTCTACTCATCCAGAATGGTTATATCTATTTGAACAAGCTGCACAGTGGGTAGCAGTTTTGCCAGTTGTGGCAAGTTCAAACCAGCAAAAGTTAAAATAGGAAATGTTCCATGGAGGCCTGATTTTTTCACTTAATCTAGATGTTTCTATCAAACTCTTTGAAAAACCTGCTCATTGTGCAATAGTTCTGCCAGTTATGGCAGACTCAAACCAGCACCAGTTAGAACGGGAGATGTTTCATGAAGACCTATTTTTTTGCTCAATCCAAATGGATATATGAAAACATTTGAAGAAGCTGCACATTGCATAATGGATTTTGAGAGGATGTTATGTCACTTTTGCGGGTTCCTTAAATTGCATGAATATTATCCAAGGTCTCCACTAATTACATGTACCTACCTCATGCCCATAATTTAAAATCGTAATTAGATGTCCTTGTCACTGGTCATAATTTAACACAATCTTCCTTCTAAAAAAATGTAAACCTCTTTTCTCAAAAATGTAAAGCGTTGCCTTTTTTTCGTAGTGTATTTTTTGGACCCTTTGTCACCTAAAAAAGGGGTGGGCATACAAAGATTTGTAGCCACTCTAACCATCATCATAGATGGAATAGGTTTTTATTCACACAGAGACCAAACGAAATTGGTACTTAGCATAGATATCAGTTAAACTCAATCTTGAGGCATTGCCCAACAGAATACAAGCACAACATGATACAAGCAACAGTAAAACTATAGACATTGATGGATCAGCACACTCCAGACCTCCTCTAAAATTGGGCTATCATGATCTTTAGTTGTGGTCATTCCAACAACACACTCAAACAATTCAAACACTATGTCCCCTTATTCTTTTATTGAACCCTAATTGACTTATAAACTTAAACCAGAGGTGGAGATTGATACCGATAAGCAAGTACTCAACTTCATTGGCTGAACACTTCATAATCTTCAAATTTCCCAAGTTTTCCCAACTATCATGAATTATCCCTATCGACTCTCTGCAGACTGGAATTCTGCTTCTTAACTCCAGTGTAGTGGAAATCATGGAGAAAACTAACAGAACAACAAACACCAATCTCGGGCATTCTTCCCAAAAATTGGCACCTCGCATCCAGATCTTACAACAATCACAATCACAAAAAGAAGAATCAGAATACTCAGTTTCCTTCCTTGTCATCCATTTATCTTCCGCTCATATGAATCGCCCCATCTTCCTTCTAGCAACATTGATGCATCTCCATCACACAACCGGAAAAAAACCACGAAAACCACGCTCCATGACCGAAACATGTCTGAATGTCGTCAAACATGAAGAGCAGCACACGAAAGCTCATAACCTGCAAACAACAAAACTTCACAAAAACAAAAAAAAGAAAAAGTAAATGAGGAATTACAGCTTCCTCAAACTCTCATGATCACCAACTGTCTCCAACTTTGGCACTTTCTGCCAATCACATTCTACACAACATTTCATACATTATGGCAACTTTTCATTCCACTTTCCAATTAGCTCATATTCACACAGTCAAAAACCTAGACACAGGTCCACATCACACCTCATTGTCTTAAAGATCGTGTGGATTTTGCAATAGCTTGTCAGAGCGCCTTATGGTCAGTAGAAGGTGCTTCTCAAGCTGGCAAAGGAACTTCCACCCATTGGATGTTATTCTCTAGGCTATCATTGATTTTTTTCTTTTTTCTTCTTTTCATTTTCTCCTCATTAGCAATTTTTTTCATTTTTTTTTCAGGCTCTGATTTTTTTTAAACAAAGAATTTATTCAAGATTATGATAATACATTTCAGGCAGATTCCTACAAGAAGGAAAATCAGAATTCCTATTATTTTTAAAATGGAAAAAAATTACAGAATTGAATAAAACCCAAGGTTAAAAAATAAAAGAATTAATCTTGCTATTTTCCAAAGTACTCCTATGCTTGCACAAAAAGGATTCAAAGAGAAAGGATGTGGATCTAAACACTCAATGTTGTTTGTCTAGACTGCACCCAATCCAAAATCCCAACAACAAATACCAAAACCCCAAAACCCCCCATTTGATGTATGCAAATCAAGGCAATGCTCCCAAAAGGCCTCCCATTGATCAACCATCATGAGTACAATATTGCAAACAACCCAACACTTATCTTTCAACAGTCCAAATCCAAACCTTTGGCATCTTTATGAAATTTAGAATTTTATCTCATGTTATCATCCTATCCACATCCCCCCTTAAATTTTTATTATGCAAGTGTTATAGCAAGCAAAGAGGCTCTTGCATAACAATTTTTATTCAAAAGTAGTCTACAAGACAAAGATGAAACAAAAACTATCCCTATTTATCAATTACATTTGGTGGCATTAAACTAGGGATAGATTTTGGATCAACAACATAGTTGTGGCAATAGTACAATTGTGAAGCTGGTAGAAAACATGGCCAAACACTTTGTTGACATTGATAGTATCAAGCAAAGGATGAAAATGGATGGCTTGTAATATGTCCTTGTATTTTAGTATTTTCTCTTTGAACAAATTATTCTAAAATTGTTGTCAATGTCAATGTCAAGTCCATTCAATTTTGGTACATGTATGATGACCTTCTTTTAATCTATGGAAGTAACAATTTAAAAATTATGGTCATAACCTTCTCTTGATCAACAAAAGTAGCAATACTGAAAATTACTATGTTAAAAGGAGCACCACCATTGACACCACCAATTGCACTAGCATTTCAAAAAGTCAAGATAACATCAACAAATCCATCATGGCTTGCATTAATAGAAACTTTCACACAACTAGAAACCATCACAAAGGAAAAAGTCACATCACATGATCTTTTCCAACATGAAAATTCTACAACATAAAACTTAAATAATTAAAAAGAAAGACAAATATACTTGCAAAAATTGAAAGTCATTTACATAACAATGTAGTGAAATTATCTTAAGTTTTCAAATGTAACCTTCTTTTTGTTAAATGCTTCTTCATATTGTAACAAATAATCATCCTTTAATTCATCACTTATAATCATTCATTGCATTGTCTTGTCATGTAAATGTTTATTTGTCATGGGCACAAAAACAACCAAGACTACAAGATTTTCTAACCACAACAAAAACAAGGTAGGCCTAGTTCTAATTCAGATCATGAAACAAAACAAACAAAAACAAGAACATGACACATGCAAATCAACAATCCAACAAGATTTTATTGTAAAGAAGAAACAAAAATAGAACAAGGTTATGATAAGAAACGTACCCAAAATTGATGTTGAACAGACTAAAAGTAATGGAGAGTTTTATCTCTATTTATCCCTTTTGGCACCTACCTTCAAGAAGCTTTTCAAGAAGCTTGCAATCTACATGTGACTCATGTTCATCCATGTGGGCCTATGTACATTCATGTGTGAACTATGAGTGGATTAAAACTCAACTATGAATGGACTTAAAACTTAACTAAAAATGAACTAAGAATTAATTAGAAGTGAATTAAAGATCAACTAGAAGTGTACTAAAAATAAACTTGAGTTAACTGGAAATGAATTGGGACTCAACTAAAAATGAACTAAAAATTAATTAAAAGTGAACTAAGATTTAACTAATAATGAACTAAAAGTCAATTAGAAATGAACTATGAATTAAGTGGAAGTGAACTAAAACATAACTGCAAGCTAACTAAAAGTTAGATACAAATTTATTACAAGTCATGTTATGGGTGAACATTCAAATGAATGAACCCCATGGCATTAGCATCAGTGACATTATTAATTTAGTTGAACCTATGTCACATATAGCAAAAAAATAACAAACCAAATTTCAAAAAGCAAAAGGCACATTGGTAAAATTAAAACAAAAAACAAAGATTCAAACAAACAAATATATTTATTAAAAAATAAACATCTTAACTTCCCATGTGAGATTGGGATTTTATGATTGGTTCCAATCGTAATCAAATGAACCAACGATGATAAAGGACTCAACCAAAAATGGGCCCTTTATGGTCATTTTGATTTTTTCATAGAAAGGAATTTTGGAAGGATTTTTTTTGCAATATATATTTAAAAATATTTATAATTCCCCCAATAAATTACATGATTTAATTTTTTTGGAATAAATATGAATTGTCTAGAAATTTACAGATTTTATTATATTTTATGTTTCGTTTTGAAAAATGATCACAATTCCAAAATCATGTTAAAATCTTCTAATTATTTTAAGCTTTAATTGTTTGTATTATAAGTCACAATTGTGTTCATATGTCATACACATTATGACCCATTTACATCTAATAAATGATTCTTGAAATTTGAACATTCTAAAACTATATTTTGAATTAATTTTTTTTAATCTCAAAAAATTTAAATTATGATTTATTTTTAAAATGTGGATGGTAGGTTATTATCATTTCAAATTTTTTTCCATCAATTTTTTTAAATTAAAAATCCTTAAACTTGTGCTTTATAAAATTGAGTTTTTAGAATTAAAATTCAAAAGTCCTTTATTAAAATCGAAATTAAATTTATTAAATTAATTGATTTAAAAAAATTCAACGCTCATATAAATCATTTAACACCAATTTCTTTGATCAACATAACATTAAAGTGGCATTACAAAAATATGTGTGACAAAGTTGACAATTTTTTGATTGTCCAACATGATTTTTGGCTCATTTGAATATGATCACACCCACAACCTTTATACCATATTCTCAAAAAAGCAAAGTTTTTTCCATATGAGTGATGCTAACACATTTACCCATCTTATTGAACAAAACTTTATCCTTCAATTCAAGAAAGTTAATAAATAAAAAAATCCATAATAAGTTAAAACTAAGTATGATCAATTACAGACATCATAAATCATACTTAATTTGATGTTTTCCACTGAAGCTTAACATTTAAAAATAATGGATGCAACCTAAGCTTGCTATAAGGCCACTTGGTAGGATGCCATCGAGTTAACTTTTGAACAAACTTTTGTAAGTAAAAATGACTTCATCAACAAAACAACTAACCATAGGAAAGTGGCAATTTGTGGAACATCTAATGATATTGATGCACCAAAATTTCAAACTTCCCTAACAAAACCTAAAAACAACATTAATAGGTAATGACCATAAAATGAACTTTTCAAAATCAACATTGTGAAGTCTAAAACACTTTTGATAAAAAATTATGAATGTAAATTTTTTTGAATTTGAGATTCAAACTAGATGGAGAAATAGGTTGAATGGCTTGTGTTAACATTCTGGGTAGTTGCAAAATATGGTGACATTTTTTGCTTATTTATGGACTTATTGCAAATAATCCATAAATAAATTCATTATTTATGGATTTATTCAAATGTCACAAACACATTGTAAAATTATCAATTTGACAAAAATATTTATGGATTAAAATTGTCAACTTGAATAAAAATATTTATTGCAAGGTGAATTTCAATAAACATACACCAATCATATAGTAATGGACTTTTAAAATGAACATATGGATTTTTTTGGGTTTTGCATTAAGATTCAAATGCATTTTTTATTATCATTTCATTTCATATTTTTTATAATGACTCAATATATGATACATGAAGGAAAAAAGTATGGATTGGAAAAAAATATAACAAAAAATGTAACCAACAAATAATTATGGGCTTTTGAATGACCATATTTGGACCTTATTTTCAAAAGTCCATATTTTAGTCATTTTTTGTTGGATTGATATTCTTTTTCCTCCTAACATGTATGTTAAAGAGTTGTTTAAATGGGTTGTCTTTTCCTATGGACTTTATTAGTTGATTAATCATCACATAAGGCCCATTCAACATTGATTTTAAACTATTTTTCCTATTCTAATGTTAAAATATAAACTTTTGGGATTGGGATTCTTGTCATTTTTGAGCCACCCTAATTTGCGTCTACCTTTTTTTGTTCATTCCTTTTTAATCGATAACATTTCAGATTTTTAAATAACCTTCCCTAGTCCTATAAATGATAATTGAAAAGTTGTTTCATTGCTAACAACTTTAACTTAATGGTACCTTAGATTGACACTAAAGATGTTGACTGAAACTCATGTGTTTTATTAAATTGCTACATTGTTCTTGCCTCTACTATATCAATTTTTCAATACCTTTTATCAAGGATTGGATACTACAAAAAAACCACAAATAGAAAAACAAAACATATGTTGCAAAAAATAAAGATTTAAAACTGTAATGGAAAACAATAAAAACCTTAAGCCTTAAAGCCTCTTCACAAACAAGAAAAATGCTAAGTTTTTAATCCTTTTTGCAAACAAAAGAAAGTAAAATGGAATTCAAAATTTTTAATAGGAAACAATACTTTGTTGGAAGGAATACTCTACCATCTTCTTTTGCAACTTGCAACACAAATGAAGATAACATTTCCACCCTATATTTAATAGATTCTTCATTTTTAAGATTTGTAATTGATTCTAGCATGTCAAAGTCACAAAACACTTGCCATTCATTAAATGCATTCTTCACCCAAGTTCAACATGATTACGTGTTTTCCAACCTCCTTTGTTCATATTCTCTATTTCTTTTTTTATCGATATCTAAAAAGTGAGATTTCAACAATGGCTCCTTAATAAGAGATTCACATTCAGCCCTTTCAAAAGTGCTGGATTTAGAAGCAACATGTTCATAGCTATTAGGATCAATAAAATTAGAAATAACAACGGCTAGAATGATTTTTAAAAATCAAATACAAAAAAGCGAAATCTTCAAGACTCAAAGGAATAAAAAGGTAAAAAAGTGTGCGAACATATTTGAATCTATTTCAAGATCCAACTTCAAAGAAGTAAAAAAAGATTTAGTAGGAGACTCATGCAAGTAATCAACACACTACACATAGATCTCACATTTGTCACTAGACCACCAAAATCATCACCAACCTTAGTGGTGAATGTTGGTGTAGGCAATCTAACAAGAGAGAATCCATAGAGCTTAAGGTTTAACAATTGACTAGGTGGAATAATTGATGTAAGTAAGGTGTCCTTCAAGACTCCAAGAACAAGATGTGCAAAACCCTCATTCCAAAGATTTTTCATGGTAGTAGAGATTGTAAAAATACAAAAGCAAAGAAAAAATCACAAGAAAGAAAAATTAAAACTCATGAAAGCAAAAAAATGTAATGTAAAATCTAGAAGAATTACACCTACACAACAAAGAAAAAAACCAAGAAACTTTGAAATTTGCAAAACTGAATCTAGAACAACACAAAACCCACAAATCAAACAAATGAATTTATGAAACAAGCAAAGAATTTCAAGAAGATAGGAAAAACAACAAAAAATTGCAAAAGAAAAGGCAAAGAAGAGCAAAAACATATGTACTGCAAAAACAAGCGCCATGTCAATGCAATGCAGGTAGGAGATGCAGACGCGGTAGAAACGGCATGATGCAAGCAAGAGACACATATGTGGAAAGAGACGAAGCATGAAGACGCAACACCAAGAAGGGCAACAATATGCCAAGCAAAGAGAATGAGAGTGCTGGCACTGCAATGTAGTGAAATGAGATGTGCGAAGCAAAAGAGAAAATAAAAAGACTACGGGCGCTAGAGTCAAAACCAAGAAAAACAGAGCCTAAAAAAAAACGCCATGGAGCAAAAACACGCATCACCAAGCAACGCCGGAGTCACAACATCAAGCGGAGGGTGATAGACTCAAAATTGGGAAGTAGCGCAATGAGTGCATACTCGGTAATGATCACTGGTCCCGAAATATGTCGATACAAACGCGCGGAGCTGCAACAACTTTGTAGGATCCGCTATACAGCAGAAAGAAAAAACGGTGGGAAATAAAAAGAAAGGGCGGGGATGGTACTGCACACCCTTCTCCTGTACATAATCCTCTTTTTCAAAAAGATGAGACAATTTCCTTTATGTAAGAGAATGTACATGCCCCTTACTATTGCAGGTGTGCCTACAGGCAAACCCAGTAAGGCTTGCCTGCAAGCTTACCTCACACAACGATCAAAGGGCTTTGCCCATTCTCTAATACATAATGACTGTGCATAATGGCTCTGCTGGCCTGTTGTGTCAACTTCAAACCAGCATCAGTTCAAATAGGAAATGTTGCATGGAGACCTAATTTTCTACTCATGCATGTGGATATATGAAACTATATGAACAAGCCGCTCATCATGCAATGGTTGTGCCAGTTATGGCAAGTTCAAACCAGCACTAGTCAAAATAGGAAATGTTCCATGAAGTTCAGGAAAAAAAACCTCAGAGTTCACAGTTGCACCTGCTGAACATTCCTCAAAACATGAGGCCAAATGAAAATTACATTGTTCCCTAGTCTCTACCTTACAGGCAGGGCCAATAAAATGTGAGTTACAAGTAGTAAGTCTGAGGAGGAGGATGACCTGATAATACTTCGATGAAGACATAGGTTCTGAGACAAGACAAAGTAAGGAGCCTACATGAATGCTACACAAAACCATACTGAATCTGTGCCCCTGTAATGAAGTTTGGTTAGTACTCCTGTAGACTACTAGCACACTCCAACAACCTCAACCTCAAAAAATCTTCCATCCTCCTCCTATGCCTTCCAGGTTACACATTAAACCTACACTGCTTGCAGTTTATGTAGGAATCAAGGAGCTATGATTTTGAATTTGATGACCTAGCTATAATATCAGTATCATGAATTGTAGCATGCTATAACCACTTCCAAATATTCAGATTTTAAATGTGAAAAGAAGATGCAAGTCTTGACAAGAACTTGTGCTGTAATGAAGCTCTGCAATATGCTTCTTTGCCCAGCAAGATCAAGAAGAAAATTTTCAGATAAACTCCAGCAAATTCTTGAAGTTCAAATCATACAAATACTCCATTGCATTTGTGTGAGACAAGAAAACTAACAGTCAAAATACCTTGGTCTCACAAGACTCTGTAACACTCTGAAATTCTTCTTTTCTTCAACACACAGAACTTGATGGGCTGGCACAAGCACACAATCCTTGATATTCATCAGAAACTCTACCTCCTGCACAGTAGTCATCCACTATTGTTGTGTATTCCAGCTTTGTACTAACATGTTTGGGCTTTACACATTGCACAAAGTTAGGGCAGTTTACCCATGCAAATTTCAATATTGTAAATAGAAATGACACAAGAACTTGTCATCTTACATCTGAAGCAACCACTTGGGTTCTTTGTGGCTTCATGCACTCAAAAATGCCAGGGTTTGGCAACCTGCACTGCCCACATAAAATGTGTGCCACATTGGTGTGCATTTCATACCACAGATCTGCCAAAACTTTTCCAAAGATGTGTCTTCTCAATCAAAACCATACACCTAATTTAAAGGGTATCATGACAATGAGTGCAGTCATAACCTTGTGAGAGTTGCTCACAAAGTGTCAGACCATCACCTCCATCACTAATAGCAGTGATGAGCTGCCATGACTATCCATGGACTACATCAGCTCCTGAAGGTGGGTGCCAATTGTATGCAGTAGTCAGCTCAAAATCTGGGGAAAACCATTATACAAGATTGCATCCTGAGTTTCTGTAGCATTTCCAAAAGCAACAGGAACACTCAGCCATCATGTTGGCTAGCATTAAAGAGACATAGTTATCAGAAATGTCTTTAGTATCCTCAATGAAGCTGCAACAAGCTTGTGAGGATACACTTCATTTCATTTTAGCTTGTCCCTGTAAAAGAACCATAGTCCAGTCCACAAATAAGTTGTGTGGCGAAACACACCTGAAACACTTCATAGTGTTACTTACACTGCCTGGCAAAGGGTCAAAGATTTTGCTGCCAGTATTACCCAGCATATCACCCAAGTCTAAACCACAGTTTTAGCATAATTCAGAAACTAATGTCCTTGGCCCTAATGTGGCAAAAAACAGTTCTCTTGCTAAAACATGAATGATGTCCACAAGAAGAAATGCAGAGAGACAAGCAATACACAGAATCAGCAGCAGATGGACTTTGAGAATCTAAACTGCATCAAGTTCAACCTGACTGACACTGCATGTATCCCCAGAGTAATCTCATCTCTGTCCAGACTCAAAACAGCTGTTCCAGACTACTCACCCAAATTGCAAATGACATAGGTAGAACCTTTCAGTTCTGAAACATGCTGTTCTGCAGCTTCTAGTGGCAAAGCTGTACTGATATTTGCCCAATGTACTACATACTGTAAGTATCACTTGACGTAGAACATCTGGTAGTTGTACCATAGCATAAAACATACATGATACATGCAGTACAAAATATTCAGGAACACACTCGAGCATTTTTATTACTGATACACCATGTTCAAATGGGATCAGGTAGAAATCTCTCCACATCTCACATTTGTCACAAAACTCAAAAATACTAATGGCACCTCTGATGCAAACAGGGCTTGAAACACTACTTGCCTACGCCTCCCTCTGCAACCTCATTCAACACCTGAACATTAGGCAGTACAGGATTCCAACGACTATGGTGGCAACCAAATCAGCTAAAATGGCCAGGTTCTACCCATTACAAAGGTTGTGATCTAAACAGCTACTCCTGCAAATCCTTCATACTCAACAACAATACAGCATTTGCCTGTCCTCAGCAGAAACTAAATGTGATCACTAAAAATCCTATTCAGAAACTTAAGCGGTTAAGACAGGAATCAAAATATGTCAAGACTTCTATCCAACTCAGGAAAAAATGTGAGATGGTAATACTGTGGCCAAAATAACCTGAACAGATTGTAAGTTGGGACTTCTGTTGATGTGAATGAGTACCTGGTCAAGGATTCTCTTCAAAAGCTCATCACTAATGTAGGGTCAGGGGCTTTATTTACAAACAGACAAGCCAGGGGTTCAGTAAAATAACAGGGCCAGAGCTTTAGAAGAACCAAAGAAGAGAGTAGCTGTAGAGAGAGATGTGATAGTTGCTACTCCCTTGCACCACCGTTAACAGATGCATTGACAGCCAAGGAGTTGTTTTTGAAGTCAATCAATTGGTCCTTTCCTGCAAGCAGTAATCTTGGTTCACCACTCTCAACAGGCACCTCAGACTTCTTCATTTTACGCTTAATATGGGGGTCTACTTCAACATTTTCCTCAACTGCCCCCATTTTCCGGAACTTTGCCACTCTTTGCTTCATCAGTGTCTCTGGCTCCAATTTTAGCAGTTTCTGTTTATGGACCACATGTGACTGATATTAGTCCAGCCATTCAACAGACATGCAAAAGCAAACTAAGTGAAAACATGCACAAATGATGAACTGACATAATGCAGCAAATGAAACAATTCAGGCAAGGTAGAATGGTCAAACCACTATGACAGATGATTGACTAAACATAAATGGTGTTGTACAGTAGAATTGATTACTACCTGATTACTAACCAGAATAATAAAACCACAACTGGTAAGAGAAGAGACAAAGACAACCACTCACATGCATGTGTTTCATGATGACTGCTTTGATGTTTTTAGAGGTTTGTAATGGATCTGAATGAGCTCCTCCTAAGGGTTCCTGAAACACCCATTAATTACAACTCTTGAAGAGGTTCAGAAACCTTCAATTAAGGAAGCACTACTTAGTACTAAATAATTTTACTCAACCAAAAGTCCACATGACCTGCAATCAAGGCGAACAGTGTGGATGAGGCAATGAAGGATGATATATGTACACATAAAAAGGTCATGAAAATAATTGAGTCATACCGGTATGACCTCATCAACAACGTCTAGCTTCTGAAGTTCTGCTCCAGTAATACGCAGCGCCTCTGTGGCCTACATGAGGGCAGGTTATTGTTACAATCTGGAGATTGATTTTGCTTCAAGAGGATTGTACTTGACCCCTAAAAAAGTCCCATGTAACCGATCAGCACCCTGTACTTCGACTGCACTCACATGCCCCTGCTGACCACCCAGGGGCACCACATTGCTGCTTCACATTGTAAGTGGGCCACTCCAGAGGAGTACATAAATCAACCGTGGATTCTTGGGGCTGCAGATGCCAGCCCCCTTATTGTGAGCACATTTGGGATCTAGGATCTAGAGTTCCAAACATCAGACACAGGCCCACCAAGCAAGATCAAAGACCAGCCAATTCTTACATGAATTGGGAAGGTGCAAGATGTCTGAGGGGATCATCACCCTGGTAGCGATGAGCTCCCATGACTACCCACTCACTTCATCAGCTCCTAACAGTAGGTGTAGATTAGTACAAAATAATCTGCCCAAAACTTTAGGCAAACCATTATACAAATCTGCATCCCAAGTTTCTGTAGCATCTCCAGAAGCAACATGGAAACTCTCTCATGCGGTTGCCTAGTACTCAAGACAGTGTGCTAATTATGTGGCTCAATGAATGCTCAATATTAGAAATAACTGACAGAACTAGAACTAAACTTGCAACAGTCATTTTCCATTATAAAACAGTCTCAAATTTTTAAGATCAAAAGACTCATTTAAATTTGATGAGTAAAACCTACCAGGGGCGCTGCTGCAGCTGTTTTCCACAAAATAGCAGCACAAGCTTCAGGGCTGCAACATCCAATACCCACAAGCACCAATTCATTTACTATATATTTCGTCAAATAGCTGCTGCAACATATAACACTGCAGAGTCTGACTTGAGTGAAAACATTTGCAGCAATCACGACCCATCAATCTTAAGACTGGTCTCTTTCTTTGACAGATATGAAGGTAATAAATGTGAACTTCTCTGGTCAGGCACTGGAGAAGCATGAGACAAGAAAATCCTAATACAGAGATTGGCAGCATTCAGGCATTAGCACCTAGTGCATGCACATACTAACTCCAATTTTCTCATGGATGACACAGAGCTCTGTACCACAGCTGCAAACTTGATCAAAAGACACAATTTTATAAGGAAAGATGGGATCTTTCATGAAGTTATTGAACCCACCTGGCAACATAGTAAACTGCATTTTCAAGCATGAGCATTTTATCACAGCACCCTATGGCAAGTGCACCACCAGAACCACCTTCCCCAATCACAGTTGTGATAATTGGCACACTGAGGCCAAACATCTCCCTCAGATTGAAAGCTATGGCCTCCCCCTATAACAATTAGACTGAGAGCAAATCATATTACAGAATCAAACATGTAACCACCACTGAATAAATCTTGACACTAAAAGGTGAGATATACCTACTAGGATTCAAAACCACACAACTATCACAGCACTCACTGGATAATTAGGTTGGGCCACATTATAGCTCATAGGAAGTGCCTAATTTGTAAATAAGGGAACACCAGGTCAAACACTCATATTCGATCTATTACAGAGAAATCAGGGGAGGGGGCAATAGGGGTTTGTTACATGTGACTATCTTAGGTAAGTTGCCATGTGACACCCTATTGGGTGATCCATGCAGAGCAAAGAGACAGAATCCATGACACCGTTTCCTATCAATGCTTTTTTTCTTCACCATATGGAACCTCCTGTAAATTTAGGTCTCCTTCAAAAGAAACAACTCCAACATTGATATCCAATTCTGTGCAAATTTTCCTGATGGCCACCTATTATCAAGAGAGAAGTATGAAGAACAAAATTGTGGTTTAGGGCTGATTTCACTATATCTTTAGATTGCATTGAAAACCTGGCAAAACAACAGTCAGCCCCATAGTGGTTTGCAGGCACATAGATGAAAGAGGCTTTTGCACAGAAGCTGTAATTTTAGGAAGGAGAATGGAAATCACCTGACCAAGTTCTTCTGCTTTGATGCCTGCATATGCACCAGGGGTGTCAATGAATGTAAGAATTGGAAAACCATGGTGATCAGCATGTCGCATCATTCGTAAAGCTTTCCGGTATCTGTAAGTCCCAAACAAAATATCCAAGAACATGAATAGTAAGATGAGCTTTGCAAGTGGAACATGAAAACCCTACAATTGACCATTGTACCTAGGAAAGTTATTAGTACCCCATTTCTGACCTCTAGAGCAACAATATACAACCAAAAAGCCACAAATGGCAATCTACTGTACCCAGCTGGTTCCTACCCAGCCCTTGCTATATATTATCCCAAAAAGCTGTTCTAAATTCCATCTCCAGAATGCATACATGCAGGACCATCACCAAATCAATCATCATTTACAAATTATAAACCTTTCTCTGTTTATAAGACTAACTAATTCATCATAACACTGTGAGAGCATACCCATTAGGAGTGGGCATCGCAAAGTTACGGTAAATGTTTTCCTTTGTATTCCGTCCCTTTTGGTGACCAATGAACATAAAGCTCATGTCATCCATTTTCCCAATACCACACACCAAAGCTGGATCATCATACCCAGCTCGATCACCATGAAGCTCCACCCACTGATTAGGCATACACACCACATCATGTGATCAATAAAAAAGTTAATAGGATGCCATAAAAGTCAAACTTTGCACAAACCTACATACAAACTAACACGAATGGCAATGACAATAAAATTTTCAACCCAGTCCAAGAAATTTACAAATAAAAATACCAGGAAGGAAAAATTGCAAACCTCAACTAGAAGTGAAGTATTATAACCTTGTCTGTTATGTTGAGCACATGATCCAGAAAAGTAGGACGGTGAGGGTGGCGAGCCACACTCAAGCGTTGGACAGCTGTCAGCCCCAGGTATAAATCCCGCCGTACCTGAGACAAATGAAGCTTGCAAACATTGGTAACCCCATTGAGATACCTACACATTGTAGGTATCTCAACATCTAACTGCAGTCTGATCATATGTACAGTAACAATAATCCAGAAACAACACAAAGAATCAGGATACAGCCTGGACTGCTAAGGATCTTTTAGTGCATCAATGTTGTGAGATAATCCATGACTTCCAAACTGAAAAGGACCTGGTCATATTTTTCTTCAAGTTCCTTGATCTGTTCACTGAAGTCCATGCCTGTCTTGTTTGCAAGCTCCCTCACCTGCCAGAAATGCAGACACAAGTAAATGTGATAAAATCCTGAAGGAGAACATAGAAGGGTGATAATCTGTTTCCAAATATTAGGTTGCATAAAAAGGGAGTGTTACATTATGTGTCTACTGAAGCATGGCTATGGTTCTCCCATATCTATGAGACTGCAGCAAAAATGTTACAACAACACATCAAATGTAAGCATTGTGTTAGTTCCCACCAACCCAAAACAAACACCAAAAGGATGAGTGCTGTCATGACCTTGTGAGTGTCACAGACAAAGTATCTGACCATCACTTTCAACATGAATGGCAGTGACTAACTGCCATTACTTCCCCCTCCACCCACCTGTCAACAGTGTAGATAAGTGTATGAGAATCTGCTCGAGATTTCAGGTAAACAATTATACCAAAATCTGCATTCTGAGTTTCTTGTGCATTTCTTGAAGCAACATGAACATTCACTTGTTATATCAGCTAGCACTCATGAGGCATCCCTAACTGAAAAAGTAAATAGTATCCTCATTCAAGTAGCAACAAGCTTGTGAGGGCACACTTCAAGCTTCATTTCATCTTAGCTTGCCCCTGTACAAGCAAGCATCCAAGCTTAAGCATGGATATAGATACCACAGTAGGAAACAACTTGCTGAGCCTGTACCATTCCGGCATTCAATTAGGCAACTATCACCATTGAATTTTTGGTTAAACGTGGCTAGACTTTGACAGAACAATTTAGTGCTTCAAAGATGTACAGCAATTCAGTCTGAGTGCAGGAAATTTTTGGACTGCAGTACAGGGAAGGGCCAACTCTGTCTCTGTCTTGTTGTCACCTGCTACTGTGCCATCCAGTTTGGACCCAACATCAGGAGCAGGTTCTGTCTCAAAGAGCCATAGGCATGAAAGCTGGCACTGACCCCATGTTCATTATTTCTTACAGGACAGTTCCATCCAAAAGCACAGTACAGGTGAACACAGTGTTTGTGAAAGACAGCAGAATGCACCATCTAGTAGGGAAGTATTATCTTCACTACAAGAGGCCATTCTGGGTTCAGATGCAAGTCTTCACCAGTGAACTGGTCTCTAGTCTATATTCTGAACCATTCACTCTAGATGTTGGCCCATTACACAATCCATTGTCACATGGATACATGCAGAAACCCTAAAACCTCTGTGGAAAAGAATGTGAGGCTTGCATTTGCAGGGTTGGGATTGTGGCACATGATGTCAATAAAGCTCAGTGCACATCAGAAGAAGGAGCTTAGGTATTGTGCATGCCTACAAACACTCAGACAAAAAACCTATACAGCATATCAGTTTTTTGTACAAAGATTACATAATACAACATCATATTCTGGAGAAAACTACTGGCTTTAGGCTTTAGAATTCATCTTGAGCGGGGACTACCAACATTATGGCCAGCAAATGATGCATTCACTCCATAGCTTTGCAGAAATTGCACAGATATAGGCCAGGAAATTTTCCCAGAACGGCAAGAAGAAATCTGAGAAAGTAGACGTGGATTGAAGGCTTCGTGGATAAACCACAGTGGAGAGATGCTTGGAAAGTGGAAAGGATTGGAGTAAAGAAGGAACATACCTCATCAATTTTGTTTTCAAGATCGATGAGGGGATGCTCGAAAGGAAGCGGAAAAGGTTTGGGCTTATTGGGCAGAGGCTTGAATCTGTTCAGAAACGCCAAAGCGCCGTCCATCTCTGCACCCGCAGGGATTTTCTCAGGCCATGGATACTCCCTCTCTGAGCTCTTCTTCCCCTTCGTTATCTTCGCTGATATGGTAAGCTGCTGCTGCTGCCGCAGCCACCTCTTCTTCTCCGTCGCCACTGAGGTCCTAAATGGTAATAGCTGGCCAGTTACAGCGCAGCTTCTCGAGCTCTGGAGCAAACATTGCTCCCTTACTCCTCCACCTCCTCCTTTTTGACATCGTAATGCGAGCAAATCCGCGGACAAAAAACCGCAGAAAGAAACCTCGACAACGCCTATCAACCCCATACCTATCTGCACAATTCTTAAGCACCTTAAGAAGCTCAGAAACTCAGAAAATAGCCAATGTGTGCAACCACACGATTTGAAGATTGTACTGCGATACAGCTACTACAGCAAGCAAGGAAGGAGGAGGAGGAGGTGAGCCGGAGGAGAGAGCGGAAGGACTGAGAGGAAAAGGAAGAGCGAGCGGACTTTCCGATGCAAGCGCTTAATGAACCAAAAGGAAAGGAAAAAGAAAGAAAACAGACAAGAAAAGCAACAAAATAGAATGCAAGAAAAGGCGTTAAGATGAAGAAGCAAGGGGCAGAGACGCAATGCAGCAGAAGAAGAAGAAATCGTCGAAGAAGAAGAAGACGGGAGAAGAAAAAAGCTGCCTGGAGACCGAATGCGCTGTGAGCGTTGATGATAAAAACGAGGACAAGTAAAGTACGTAGCCTTCGTAGTATGAAGGAAAAGTTGTATGAATAGATAGATGTATGTATGTATGTATGTATTTGGGTACTTTATTCAACACTGGTTATTACTTGATCTGTCTCAGGTTAGAATTTAACTTCAGTATGTGCCATTCACACCTAGTGTTATCATGTTGTTTAAGTCAATGTGAAGACACAAAATTTTATTGAGCATTCACATATCAGATGTTACTTAACACAACAACAAAAACAAATGTTCATGTGTCAACCCCTTGTTTGCATGTAATGTTAACTCAAAGTTATGTTCACATCAAATTTTCAATAGAACATTGATTTTTAAAAGAAAACAATGTTGTGTAAAATTGCACAAAATGAAGCATGTAATTTGATGGAGACATTCGATATTCCTCAATGAGCTTTGTTTGATGCATTATTCAAGTTTAATTTTTTGTAAATTAAATTTGATTATATGAATGATTATATGTTGTTATGCACAATTTGTTTTTCTCACCATCAAAACTTTAAACTTGTTTAACAAAATATGTTAATCATTAGTTATATTGTCAGTAACTAAGATTTGAACCCAAGATTTCAAGAATTTAAAAAAAAACACCAAACATTAGCGTAACTTTATGGCATTTATTAAAGCAATGTTTAAAAAATGAATTAAAAAAATCATAGCACATTAGTCAAAGCTTTTGCAAACATCACATTGTCACCTAAATAGTAAAATCAACAAAGTTCATTGGGGTATGTTTAGCATCTCAAGTAAGTTAGTGATAAGTTCACACTTTCTATTTCTATTGTTACCTTTGTGCAAACAACAAAGCTTATTTACTCTACACATAAGGAGGTGCACTTTACAAAATGTTTTGAACAAAAATGTAAAAATTGCATATCAAAGGATCTTAGCAATTGCTAGTTAAACAAAAAATGATAATTACCATTAAAAAACACAAATGAAAAAGAAGACCATTGGTTAAACATTGAAATTTCAAAAAATAGTACAAAGGAAAGGAAAAATATATTCTGATTTTTTATGAGGTAGAAAGAAAAAATATGAAAACAAGCAAAAATTAATCTCAAGGAAGCATATGCCTTTCTTGTTTCTCCACCTTGTTCATTACTAATTATCAAAATAGAAAAATATTTTCTCAAGTCCAATCCTTCTATTACATTTTTCTTTTTTCCTCATTTTCAAAGTGGAAAATCCTACCTTTACAAAAAAAATTACAATTTTCTGTATCAAAACACACACAGAAAATCTAATCTAAAAACACATACATGAAAAAAACACCTTGTTACACTTTGCTTTCTCCACAATAAAAACCTCACACACATATTCCTCCAACTTCTTAGTATAACAACCAAGTATGGCAAAGATGAATAAAGATAGAACAATGTAGTCCTCCCTCTTTTGATTTCAAGACTCCCCCTTATCCCCTTCTTTTACAAAAGTGGACATGTTTTAAATCATTTTTCAAAATCAATCCCACTAAAGGATGGTTAATTAAGCTACCTAATTACTTTAAAAATTATAACCTTACAAAGTGCAAAGCACTTGTGGCAAAAAAATTGCAATAAAAAAATATGATAGAAAAATATAGCAAGCAATTCATGGTTCTCACCAATAACATTATTTTAAAACTTTGATAATGCATAAAAATCACAAGAATGTAAGCTTCCAACCTCTTTAAACCTTGAACCCTCTTAAAACTTGTAAAAACATATCGCACATAAGACATGCATTTAGAATTGAAAAGAAAAAAGGAAAAATCAACAAGGTTCAATTTTTAACATCATCTTATTATGTCTAGTGACTACTGAAATGAACAAAATGAGGCAATTGGGATATATTAATAAACTTACAATGTAGTGAAACAAATTCTAGAAACCAAATTACAAAGCAAACACACATGTCATATGGAAGCCAAAAAAACCAAAAATTTACAAACACAACCTAACAAAAAAATTTGCAACTCAAATAAAAAATTATAAAATAATTTGTAACTCAAGTACAAAACAAGGGCAATGAAATTGACTAAAATACAAATAATAAAAAAAGAAAGTTTACATATAATGTGCACTTTTAATGTAGCAAAATAGAAAAAACATGATGGACACTAAAAACACTCCTACACTATAACAAAATATAAGAAAATAAAATGAATGTTGGAAATGTATCATTAGTGCAACAAAATACTATAAAACAAAATGAACATATGAATGCACCTTTAGCACATCAAAACAAAATAAAACAAAGTGGATGTTGAAAGTGTTCCTTTATTTTTCAAAAATATAATCACAATTGACAAGCAACCAATAACAAAAGTAATAAATATGAATGAGGAATTGGAAGGGAAAAATGAACATGATACCAAAGAAAAAAAATGAGGAAGAAAAAAAAAGATGGGAGTGAAGATGAAAGAGAGTAGGAAAATAAATTAATTACATAATGTATTCTTTGTTAACATGTAAAATGTTTTATAGGCTTGAATTGATGGGAAGAGCAATCAAACATGGCAACAATGACATTAACAAAAGTTAATTGTTTTGGTTTAGGTTTGAGTGAAAATGCATTATATTAAAATTAAGTTAATGTTTTAATTACACATGTAACCTGAATATAATGTTAACACATTTAACATTCATGATTTAAATATTATGTGTCAATGGAACTTTAGGTATTTCAAGAGTTTTTTATCAGAACTATCCCAAAAACCTTTCATGCTAAAAGGTGACTTTATTGCACCCACTTTTGTATGAATGAAAATGGAAGGTACTCAATGGTTGAAGGTGAGGGCATTCTCAAAATAAAAGGCCTAAATGAAACTTAGTTAAAGTCAATTCATATTTTAGGAATGTCCACTTACATTTGTGGGCATTCATCTAATGGAAAGGATGAAACATATAATGAATTGAACATTCATAAACCACAAGTAGACAATGGGTGTGTAGTATAAAAAAGGTTTTGTTCCACATTTGGTTTAAGGGTGTAAAACCCTAATAATTGGGCATTCCCCAACATAATAACTAAGTAGCTTTGTGTATGACAAAACTATGATCAATTCATATAAATAGTCAAAGTTTGCCATGACCAAAACATCTTTACTAGACCTAAAGGGATTTTACTCATCCAAAGGTGCACCAAACAACAAAACAAATGTTGATTGAAGTTGTTACAATTGTGAAGCAATCATCTTAAGCCTACTACTTTCTAGGTGTGGAAGCATTTTATGCCTCGTTAAAGGCAAGCAGATGTGGTTATGTGTAAGAAGCATAATCTCCTAGCGTCTTTGATGGGCATCTTATATCCTCAAAACATTGATAAATTTTTTGTTATGTCTTTGGAGGGCACATTGTTAAGCAAATTTTTTCTCCACCAAGGGTGGGGTGTTTTGAAAAGAGAAATGATTATAATGCATTTTGTTTTATTTTTTCTTCATACAATATCCATTGGGTATCATGAGCAAAAATGAATTTTTTTTTTGGCTAATGCTTTATGTAGATTAACACTATTGGTATGAGACATTTCCCTATTCATGAATATCCCTTGTAGAAAAGAGGAGGGATCTCACACGTACTCCTTAAGAAGGGAGAGAAATTATACTCATTTATAGGTGTAAGGTCCTTCTCAATCTTAAAGAGTAGTGTAAGAACCCTCTGCCCCATACACCCCATGATCATCTCTACATGTTTAAGTTCATGATAACACTTTGCTTTGTGCTTTAAGGTGGGATAAAGCGCATGGGTGGAGGACATCCCAAAACAATGCAAGGTCGAACTTGGCTACTGCCTGGTTGTTCTAGGCCCGTTGTTTTGGGAATGGCCCCGCCATGGGGCTTTACCCTGAAGTGAAGTATGTATTCCATGTCCTAGTAGGTACTCGTATGTGGAATACGTACGTATTGGCCTAAGTCGAGGTCCAAGTATGCGTGCCTGAAACGAGATCGTGAGTTGGGTCTTTGAATCGAGATTCCTGAATCTATTGGGAAATGGCCAGGTCCCGAAAGGAAGGACGACTCACTCCCTGGGGACCTGGAACGGTCGTGGGCAGTAACGGCGGGGTTCGGGGGACGGAGAAGAAGGCAAAACCAAAAGCTCGAGAGCAATGGCGATGGTTTTGCAGGCACGGGAGAGGCCTCTCTTGTGCTCTTCCTCTTCGTCGCTGCTCCTGCGCCAGCATCCCATTCTCATCAAAGACGTAAGCTGCATACCTAATAGATCAGTTTTTCTAAAATGATCCAAATCGGGATCCCTATGCAAGGAAGATCGTAGTGGAAGCCCTGGTGAGTTGAAGGTGGAAGGAGGACTAGGAAACAATAAGAGGAAGGAGTGGGTCCTCCTGATGAACACGGAAAATTGATCATCGGTAGCCGAGAAGAAGAAGGGGAACACGCGATGGCGGGGCTGGCATTGGCAATCCAGCTGCTAGAGAAGAAGAGCTCCCAAGTCTCTATCAATTCGTTACATTCTTTTTCCACTCTCACTGCTCTCTCGGCAGCGGCAGCGGCTTCCTCGGCTATTTCTTATCTGCCTGATCGTCCTTCACTCCCCTTCCTGCCCACATCAAGGTACTACTATGTAGTATGTATGTATGTTCTCGCTGCATGCAAGTTTTGTAATCGGCAGATGTGATCCGTGCTTTCTCATTACATACATGGATTGCAGCAAAGGCTTGGCCGGGAAACGTATTGTCTTTCAGTAAGACTCAAGAAGAAGAACTGAAAATAAGCTGAAACAGTTTTTGAAGCTATCGATCTTCTGTGACAATTTTGGAGTGTTGCGTTCCACGTATACAGTTAACCCTATGTGGAGTTCTTTGGATCTGTGAAAAACCCTCTTCCTCAGATACCAGAATGCTTGCATTGAAAGAATCCTCCTCCCAAAGTTTTCATCCGAAGCACTTAAAAACAATAGTGCTTTGTAAGCTTGGTTGATGGAACTCTATTTTTCAGAACACACACTCTCTCTCTCTCTCTCTCTCTGTGCACTTCAAACCCTAATCTGTCTCTGTGCTTCAATCCCTAATCTTACATTCGATTCTGAGATTAGAAAGATTAACAACCAATTTTTTTTTGAGAATCAATGGAAACCTAAGCACAGAAAGCGATAGGGCTTTGTAAGCTTGGTTGATGGACAGTCTCTCTCTCTGTGCGCTTCAAACCCTAATCTGTCTCTGTAGTGCACAATCTGTGGCTTCCTCCCTTACTCATGAAACCAATAATTGCAAGGTTGCCAGATGCATTGTTGCAATTGGACATGTTACTATCAGGCCATGCATTGGCAGGACCTTCTGGGGTTGCAAGTTCCATGCACATGTTATTAGCCCTAGAATTACTGTTTTTGTCTGAGTAGCAAGATACCATCAAAGAAACTATGACTGAGCCATTTCAGACTTCGTTGGTATCAAAGCATGCATGTGACTTGATTCCTTTGTGGCAGGATCAACCACATAACACAATGGTCTGCCATGCCGCACATCAATGATTGCCCTTGAATGGCAAGTCTATGGTTTCTGGACAGGCTCATGTATTTGTCATAGTCTATTTAAAAATCATAAGTGCCTTGGAAATTGAAAACCATTATGCTATTGGAATGTAGCAATTTTTACATTTGATGTGATATGTTTGCAGGGAGTTGAATGGAAAGGTTGCATACTGTGAGGAGGCAGTAGATCCAGATGTGTGGGATGCAAGGTGGGTTCCTCTGAGGGTGACAAAGGTAGAGATCGGAGTGAAGACATATGATATAGAGTTAAAGCCTCTATTCTCTGCATTCAGGATTAGAGCCCTGGGAGCTACAACTGTCCGAGCTGTCTTGGTAAACTATTTGCCTTTGCTTGAGGCCTACCTGCAGCCTGAAGAAGATGATGGCGAGGAGGATTCTGATCGGCCTGCCCAGCTGCCACTGAATCCTGTTGTCCCCTTGAAGCGATCAGCAACACATATTCTCCGAGAGGTAGTTAAATCTTACAACCTGTTACTTCATGGAATGTGTCAGTGTCCGGATCTTCCAGTAAAGTGTGCAGCCATGCCTGGCCCTAACTCCCAAGTAGCCATAGTTGTGAGCTCAAGGAAGGTAAGGATATGAACACTCTTTTTTGGCCAAGTCTTTCTCTTCATCTATGTGCTTATGCCTCTCATAGGTCGTTTAGATTATTGAGAGTAAACTCTCCAGATCTGCTCATTCTTATGTCTCTGTTTCAAGTAATTTGTGCCTCCTGAAGTAGTGGCTGTACTTATGTAAATCACTACTTTGACTGATGCTTTCTGCTCAGGTGGTGGTGGCAGGTTTCTGTGGTTACCACAAGAAGGATACTAGAGAGGGCTGTTGTGCACTACATAACACACAGGATGGCATGGAAATTGCTGAAAGGTACTGATTCCTTGCTTCTGATGATTAGAAATACCACCCGTGAATTGTACCAAAGTGGTTTCTAGGTGTTGACTTGTGGGAGTTTCTTGTTTGTCAGTATCAATTTGTTATATGCCAAAGTGTGTTTTTAAGCAGCTTTTTGGATGACTGCAGATGTTCCTAAATCAGCTGTGCGTAAAGCTGCACGGAACATGTCCAAGTGGCAGCTGTTTGTTGCTGTTTGCAAGACAACATTTCGAGGTTTGTGACACCTTCTGTTTACAATTCTCAAGTCCATGCTCCATGCCTGAACACCTCAATTGTGACAGGGAGGCATGGCACAGAACCCTGTTAGGCTTGAGATATTTTTAGACTTCAGGTTCTCTATGCTGCTTGTAAACTGTTTTGCTATGGTTTTGTTTGACTTTGGATTTGTAAAAACCAATAGCAACTTCAGATTGCGGCAGATTGCTTTCTGCACAGTTTTGAGGATTTTCTGGCCATACAATAAGAACAGGTAGTGTATTATTTCTTTGGGGGTGCAGCACATGCATTAGGAGTTGCTGCCAATTGGTTGGTGCAGTTGGTGCTGGACATATACAGAAGTATTAGCAATTCATTTTATGTGAGGACCAAGGAAGGCAAGCCCGTGGGGATGGATGCAAGAGAGCTTAAACGGCTAGCCAGGAGGACAGTAGGAAACACATTGAAGGGTATTGCTTCACTTGTCTTGGCCTCATTGGGTGCTGGCCTTGGTACTGTGTTGATAAGGCCATCCACAGGAACTTGGATTGGTATGCTCTCAATTTACCTTCAATGCTGTCTAATGCTCTTCTTCTACATGCAAGTGGGTGCTATTGGACATGTCTTATTAGATTTTGCATGTTGCTATGACATCTTGTCAGGTATGAGGTAGATTTAAAGCCCAAAGCCTTAAGTTTTGAGTGATATATATATATGTAACACACATACATGTATGTGGTAATTATCTGACATACATGGTTGACATATGTATAGATGTCTGACATGTTCTCCACTGTGAATGCAGGCTGTGCTGTTGGTGATTTTGCTGGACCTTTTCTTGTAGGTATTTGGTTGGACACATGGATTGTGTATGGCACCTTCACACCTGGAGGAGACAGATCCCAATAAAGCATTGCATCAAAAGTAAGTGGGGGCTAATTCTGAGTCCTGCTATTTCCTGTTGCCATATTTTTAAGCAAAGGACACAGGACTGGTTTTGATGCTTCCAGGCTTTTTTGAGGAGACTTGGGTGGGAGTGGGGGGGAGGGGTGTCTGAAGATGTGGGCACCATCAGAAATGGCAGCATTCATTAGAGTTTGGAACAATGTGGAGAGCAAGGTGGGAAGGAATGGGTGCACAGATGGGGAAGTATTTGGTCTGAAACCTGTGATTTCAAACTGCTTTCCTTTACAGAAATATTATGTTGACAATTCAAGGCAGTTTAATGTAACGGCCCTGCAATTGGGTTGCATCTTTGAATTCAAAGCACAGTATCCATGCATATTTCCCTAGTTTGTTTCATGGGTTTTATTATTCTCTTTGCAGCACCAGTGAGAGTTAAAAGCATTGTACAAAACAGGAGATTGATAAGCAAGTAGGCGAGGAGCTTGCAGCCTTGCAAACTCTTTATAGTATGCAAGTTCAATTTTTTTGATCAAGACTGCCATACCCAGTGGCTATTTCCCAAGGATAACAAGTTGGGCCACCAACTTGACTCTCAATTCTGGAACTGACCTCAAAGATTGTTGATCTGCATTCTTTGTGCGAGGGAAAGGGGTGCTAGTGAACATCATGACCAAGTCTTCTCCATTCCTATCAGAGATGTGACAGAAGCCTATGACCAGAAGTCAGAATAATGTTCTGCCCAAAATTCTGGGTGGGGTTATTTTGTACTTATTTACACCTTTATATACACCCGCCATTTCACAGCTGACTAAGTTAGTTGGATGTCATGGCAGACCGATCCTGTTATTCATGATTCAATACTGTTCAATACTGTTGATGGTGAAGGTGGTGGTCCAGCACTTTGTAGTGACACTCATAAGGTTATGTTCTGTGTTGGGTGGTTTTTTGATTTTGTTATAACCTCCAGTTGCAGGTTTTTTGAGAGGTTCAAAATCCAAGAATCCCCAGTTCTGGGTCAAACTGGTTCTTTTATTTTTTGAGAGCCATTGGTCAAGAGTTTAAAATACTTGGTCATTGCTCATTGGTTCTTTCTTTGAAAGAGAGACCTGCATGACACTGGTTATGACCAGTGTTGGTGAGTTATAATATTTCAGATTGGTCCAAAGGATATGAATAGGACATATTTGTTTTATAAAAAAGAGTATCCAGATAATTTCAATTTTTTCTTTGTAAAGTTAATTATGCATCCATGGCAATTTTGCGTGCATTGTTGCTTATGTATTTGTTGATTCTCAAATTCATGATACCCTCTAGATATGAATAAAGATTGTTTGGAGTAAATTTCACATGTTAATTGTGCAAAGATAGAGATATTTAAACATTTGAAATCAAGTAGCTTGTGTGGGAATTGAACCCAATTTTTTTAACTTTGCTCACTGTAATGCAAGTTGCTTGGAAAAAAATCAGCACCCACATAAACACAAAACCACCCCCACACACATAGAACTCAAGAAGAAATCAACAGCTCCCAACAATTTGGTCAACAACTTAAAATTTTGTTGAACTCCATCAATTGATCCATAAATAGTCAACATTGTAAATTCAAACTTGAACCAAAAAAATAAAATTAAGGTCAAGGTTAGATGGAAAAACAAAAGACAATAAGAACAAAAACTAAGGTTTAAAGTTTAGATGAATCCCCTTAATCCTCATCAACTTGCAATTCTTCCAAGTATTCAACTTCTTTAATAAATTGATAATTTTCTTCAATTTATTCAACCTTCATCTAGTCTTTTAGGTTTGTGTTTGGTGTAGAATTCAATTGCAGGTCATTAAGATAATTTTTTTTTATCATTGTGATAATTTTTCTACTTGTAAAAATCGTAACACTTTAGGATTGTCAAAACATTGACTAGGTTAAAGACTCTTTCATTTGAAATTCGATGATTCCAAGAATTTGTTTGGAAACCAAGCCTAATTTTAAAACTAACTTGGGCCTACCATCAAGCTAGTGGGTTTGCACACATAAATAGAAAGATAGGTAACCTTTGAAACAAAGACAATTCATTAATAATCAATGTTTGTGGAGATTATTCCATGGATGCCCCAATATCAAACACATTAGTTTCTTCATCTTCACCTTCAAAACTAAATCCATCAACTAGAACAATTGAATTGCATGGGTTTAGACAATAGGGTTTGACCATTCAAAAATTGTCATAAAAAGGTAAATGACTTCTTTTGCATCATATTCAACTACAATGCAAATTGCATTTTCATGCTCCACATAAATCTAAACAACCCACAAGGATTTGACATGGGGATTTAACATTAAGGCCAACATATTGTGAATTTGGTTGGAATAAAATGATTTCAAAAATTGCAAAAAGGGTCTTATCATCTTCACAACCTCTTGTTGTGTTATTTCTGTTTCATCCCCATCAGCAAGGGGATCGAACTCAAATTCCAATGCCATAATTAAATTAATTATATTATTGAAAGAATTAAAACAACAACCAGTGACCTTTGGATTGATTCATTATATATGCATTCATCAAAGGATTCAAATAGGTAATGATAGCTTCAACAATGCCCCAAATTTGGGCCTTTAGGACTCAATGTAAATTTAGTGTTTTCAACCTCTCATAACACAACATAATAACTTGCTTAAATTTAATGTCTCTTCAAACATTATAACTTTGCTAGCAAACCTTGTTTTGACATGAGTTTTCAATTTTTAATGTTGTTTTTTACTTTCAACATATGCCTTTTCCCATTCACGCTTCCTTTTCCTTGAATTTTTTGTCCCTGTAATTTATTTTTACAAATAATCTTGAACTTCTTTCACAATCATGAAAGCTAGACCCATAAAATTTTTATCATCATTTATTGCATATTAGCATGTTTTAAACATCACATGCCCAAAGCAAGTATTGTCATAAACCCACAATAGCTTCCAAAGCACACAATCCATAATATTTCACAATGTTGTAGCCATAGATCCCAAGTTGTTGCTTTCATCTTTCACAAAAGTAATTACATGATAAATTAGTCCAATTTTATTTAATAATGCTTAAAGTTGCATCATTACCTTCCTTCCATCACCATTGCTAGTGACTTGTGACCTAATAATGAATTGAAGGTTCAAGTGTTTCTTTTTATATCTTCTTTTCAACAACATGATGGTGATGAAGACCCAATACCTTGGAAGAAAACATGTATTAGATTTTTTGGCATTGTTTATGTAAACCAAGTGTCAATTCATGGTTAACCTTTACCAATTTAGTCAAAATTATTTTCAACTATATTAAACCAAGAATATGGACCTCATCCATAAACTTCTCATTTCATCCATCTTGGTTTAGTTGAGGATTGGGTAAAAGCATGGTTGGGTGGCTCACATTTGACATTTTGAAAAGTCCACATCTTACACTAGCTACAATTTTTGTATTTAAAATAATTATCAAACTATAAATCTTATAATTATCTTTAAACATGTGATTGGTCAAAAAAATTAGAAAAAAAATTTAAGAATTCAATGTGAAATGGAATACTAGTTGTAAAAAATGACAAAAATCATAACAAGTTAAAATTTTAAATATGAAAAAAATTGAATTGGAAAATTTTCAACACATCTTACAATTAAATTATTCATTTTATGGTGGCCTATTTTTTAATTCTAAATTTGGTATTACTATGACATTTTTTTGAGTTCACAATTTTCATTTTTTGTGTGTGACAAACGTAGTGTCATCATTTCAAAAATCCACAATGAGTCCATTTTTTTAAAAAACTCATTCATAATTTTTAATAAAATTTTCACTAAAGTCTATTATAACATGGATAATGAAAAAATTAAAAAATTAAACGTTTGATACAATTTTACATTTTAAATTCATCTATAATCTAAAAAATTTACAATTGTGATAGTCCAAATAATTCACCTAATTGTGCTTTCATTTGATTCAACTTGCATCTATGACAATTTCAAAATAATGGACATGGGTTACATGTAGACTAGACATGACTACACTAGGTAGCTAGAATAGGTAATTAGGTTACATTAAATAACTAAAATAAGTAATTATGATGTACTAGATAAGGCACAATTGCACTAACATGAACCACACTTGCCCCTTTGAGATTGTTTTTTGGACTATTTTATTTTTGGAATATTCCACCAAAAGTTTTAGAAAAAATATTTTAAAATCATGATAATTTTTTATAATACTTTTATAAGAATTGCATTAAAATTTTGTCAAAAATATGTAATTAAAAAAATCAAGCTATCAACATGTCCTTTTATTGTTTAAAAACACTAGTTATAGTATTTTATTGGTTTTTCATATTTTTTATTCATTTGATGATTTCAAATTTATTCACAAGTTCCTATGATACATTATAAATGTTAACACATAAGTAAATCCTACAATTTCAACACAAGATTAATTTTTTTCAATAACATGAAACATCAGGCACTTGTTACATTTGTTATGGTATGTGTTACCATGATTGCACACAATAGTTAAAGTAGGTAATTAGGCTATACTAAATAGCTAGCTATATTAAATAATTAAGTTAAACTAGGTAGCTAGGCTAGATTAAATAGTTAAACATTGTGACATTGACATGTGTCACATGGGCATTGGTGGGTTTCCATACAAATAAGATAGCCAATGTGTGCCATGTGTATGGTAGGGCATTTTTTAGTTATATGTATTGACAATTTTGGATGGATTAATAATGTAAAATCACATGTGGCACAATTTCAACACTCAATTTAAATATGTAACCATTGTTGACCTTATGTTTGTCAAATATAATTTATTTTATTAATAAAATTAGAATGCCATGTGTCAAAATCATGACAAATTATTTGTTGCCATATGGTGTTTACAAATATGTTAATTGTGTCACGCATAATTTAGTTGAAATTTAGTTAACAAAAAGTTGAATTTTAGTCAAAATTTAATTGACAAAAGTTGGATTACAATCACAATTATAATTTACCAAAGTTAGAGTGTGGGGACAATGCATTGAACTAAAATTAACTAAAACAAATCAAACCACAATAGAAACATAGTCTACTTGTTATTATAACTAAAAGTGCAAATCCTATAATCTCCATGTGATGAATGGTGCAATTATAGATTGACACATAGTTCAAAAAATCATAATCATTATAAGAAGATTGGAAATTAACCACTATTTTTCAACTACATTTTAGTCGTAATGGACACATGCAATTGACAATGCCTATAGTTGCTTTGGGCAAGTGCTATAAAACAACTAGTTGGAAAAGACACCACATGGCATGCTAGTTGAACCGATAATCAAATAGTGTTATGACTACATTTACGACCACATAATCATGAAAGGCATCAAATTGTAAATGATATGGATGAATGGAATGGGAGCAAATGATATAAATAAATGGAATGGAATTTAATCTTTTACCAACAAACCACCACTCTTGTTATGAAGAATGTCCAATGGTTGTAGTTCATTAGTTTGGAGCAATTCACATTTTTCAAATGTGATAAATAAGTATGTCTTTGTCCCATTTTGCAAATTGTAAAATAATCAATATGGAGTCTTTATGACAAATCAAAATTTGACACTTCTTCACACAATTTGTCCATGGCAAGTGTTTTTTTAGAGCAACAATAATAAGTGTAAAAACTTGGAATTAATGGAAAAGTAAAACTAGACCCAAAGCCATCTAAAAAATGGAGCAAATTTTGGTTTAAATTGGCCTTGAACTGGTCCTAAAACAGAAGGTTTCTGATACTTAAGTAATGGTGGAACCAAGCATCAGTAGCACAAAAATACAAAGAAACCCCAAAACCAAAGGTTCCAAGTTTTTAGATTTTTTTATAAAACCAAAACCCAAGGTTTTGGTTAGAAGCCAGAATTGACCAACATTGGTCCAAACCAGTGTTGTGCAGTTCTTTAATTTTTCAAAGAACCATCAGTTTTGGCTATTAAAAAAAAATCAAAATCAAAGAATTGTCAATATTGGGTATTTCAAAAAACTAGAATCAAAGAACTTGCCAGTTCCAGGTATTTGGAAAACAACATAAACAAAGAACCATTGGTTATGGGTATTTCAAAACCCTAAAAAAACCATCAATTTTCATGAAAGAACCATTGGTTTTTTCTTGGTTTTCTTTTCTTGAGTTGTTTGATTTTTATATAAAAAATTCCATTTCATTTCTATGGTTTGTACCATGAAAATGTTTTTTTTTGTTGGGTCTGATCTGGGGGTGGGGGTTTTCTGAAATGGGAATTGCCAGTTATATACATACATATATATCCAGTCTAATAACCAACACAAAAACTGGTGCTGCCTCAAAGAACTTCTCAACATTAGTCCAAACCAATGTTGGGCAATTCTTTACTTTTATGGAGGACATCTGGTTCTAGTTCTAAAAACTAAGAGAATGTGGTTTCAGGTTCAGTTATTCAAAAAAGAAATCCCAATTTCTCAATGTTCTGGTTCTAAAAATTAGAACTAGTTCTAGTCCAGTTTTAGGTTACTTGGACTAGAACCAATTAATTGTTAGTTAACCTTTTGTTATTAGCCTTTGATTCTAGTCTTTTATTTTCCTTCAAAGTGTTTTGGTTTCGGTTTCACACATAAATAGAGCCAAGAACTTGGTTATAAGCCTAGTTCTTAAAATAATTTAATTTCTGTTTTGGAACTGAAACTCCAGACATCAAAATTAATTGTAGTTTGATTTTTAATATTGGGAATTGAAACTCTCTGAACATCATATTAGAATTTTTTTGGGGTTTTGTTGTTGGGACTTATAATCCACATTAATACAATTATCAAATGGTATGATGTCATACCATATCATAGGAAAGGCTCCTAAGCATTTGCTTGTGGAAAATGGAATCTTATTTATGTTTCATTAAGTTTTTAGTTCAAATTTTTTTAAACCAATAGAAGTGACAATTTTGACTTTATTCAGAAAATTACCTTGATTTGGAATGGCTTGTGAAAGAAACCAACTCTTTAGATCCTATTGGGTATATAGACAATATGGTACCTAATGAAAAATCAAATGCAAAAGATGAATGCAAACATTGAACTCACACACAAATTCATTTTAAGGGACCCCAATAGGGTAACTAGGGTCAAGGTTTTGGAAACAAAAGGTGTTGTTACAACCCTATCAAAATTAACAAAATCACACATAAAAACATGGACACAATTAATTTTCTTAAAATATTGTGATGGGCTTCCAAAATGAAAGTTGTTGCGCCATACTAGATTTGAGCCAACACCATCAAACTAAAAAAATCAAACACGTAAAAACACGCACACAATTTTTTTTTTGTAGTAAATGCTTGACAAATTCACCATCAAGTTTGTCAGAAAGAGCTGAAACCATGGTTCATGTAATTTTAGAAAAAGAGAAAAAAAAGGAAAAAAAGAAAGTTTGCAATAGCATGATGTAAATTTCTTGAGAAATCCACCCTTATCACAATAACACTTGTGACAAAATTGGAAAAAAGCTTTCAGATAAGCAGCTCATTGCGTCATGGATGTGCCACTCATGACAAGTTCACACAAAATCATGAGAAATGATGAATCCATGAAACAATGAAATGTTTTAACTTTGTTATGCTTGGGGCATGCAATTTAATTCTCTTGTTTTTTTTGGTTTTTCAACAAGATACACTAAACAAACATTTTGTACAGTTTTATGTTTAGAATGTTTTGTGCAGATATCCAAAATAGTTAGCAAGGCCTTGGTACACCACACCTGAATTTGGAAACCTAAACTTGTAATCCCAAACAGATGAACATTGAATTGGGTGATTGATTATCTTCATTCAACATTCATCCATGATACATACTTGAAAAATCAAGTGATCAGTGTATATATTTTTAGTCTATGGTTAAAGAAAAAGGATGAACCAACAAGGAAATTAGTTCATTATTGCATGAAAAACATGTGTGTTTGAAAACTAAAACCTTAAATATGAAGGGTCATGGGAGGATCCCATTGCGCAAGACCTGAAAAGATCTCTTTAGCATTAATGCAAGAATATTTTTTGTATTAGGGTAAAGCCCTAGGGTGTGGGGGGGGGCTTCACAAAATAAAGGACGTAGAAGGAGGTGGGACATCATGGGAGCCAGGTCTGGCCTTGCATTTTGGGAATGTCCCCAACTTGTGGGCTTTATCCATCATGAAGCACAAGACAAAGGTTATCATAAACCTAAACATGTGCAAGGGGAAGGTTCTTCCATGTATTCCTTATGATTGAGAAAGATCTTACACCTACTTAAAGGTGTGAGGTCCCTTAGGTAGGTGTATGATCTTTACCACTCTTAAGGAGAAGGCGTAAGACCCCTCCTCAAAAATATTCACGGGTATAATGTGTCCTCCAAATACAATAGAAGTTTTCTTCAAGTGCTTTAGGAGTACTATCTAATGGAGTGATTGGAAGGGGACCCCAATTTTCAAATCCCCCACCCAAGCTTCTTCATTACCACAATCCCATTGAAAATGATATCCCCCTGAAAGATGGCAGCAAGTTGCAGTCAATAGAGAGAGGGAGTCTGTCAAGAACCCATGTGCATTTTCCACGCATCCTATGATAATAATACCTCCCCTTTGTTTGTCTGATCCTCCCACCTTCAATAACTGAGGTACCAGATTTCAGAGTAGTTAACCAGGGATGGAAGAGCCTCCACCCCCCACCCTCCTTCCACCACCTTCCACCACCCATACCCTTTGGCACAGAAAACAAAACAAAGGGACCAGAACAAAACCCAAAAACTCAAAACTCATTGAACAAGGATAATGATATTAATTTTATTTATTTATTTATTTATTTATTATTTTATTGATGAGGATTATAGTTCAGAGGAGTAATGAAAATAAGAAGGAAAAAAAAAGAGATTACATATTTTTTTTATCTTTTGAAAAATGAGAAAAATACCTACAGCAAAATCCCATGCTGGAAAATTGCACACAAACTGAGTAATTGACACTCTCTGATAAGCAATGAAGAGAGGCCATGCAAGGTGGGTTTCAAGGGTTGACAAGACATGGAGAGAATTTGCTCTGGTTACGAGTTGGAATAAATACCTAAAGTACTGGTACTAGTTTTACCTATAGAAATTATATCATAAATTAAATATGAAACTTGAATAATTCTCAACAAGTTGAGAATTTTACAACTATCAATGCTCACTTCCATACACTAAGTTTTAAAGGATTTAATAGTTCAAAATTAGAACCACCCAATATATTTTGAACTCATAGAAACATACAAATGACTCCCCCTGCCACCCCCCCTACCCCTAAACCCCAATTAAACCCCTTTTTTCATGATTATCATTTCATTCAAAGTTATGAAAATATTAGTATCCATCCAAATAAACAAATGGCTCATTTAGTGCAAATGGCTCTACCCCCCTATGGCAACAAGTTTTAAAAAGAAACAATTAAAATAGGAAATGTTTCATGAAGTTCCCAAACAATGAAATCTCATAATAACAAGTGTTTTCTTTGTCAAATTTTTGATGTAGCCTAATACCCCACGATGATCATCGATAAGAATATTTTATCAAATGTGGCTACGAAACAAGATACAGAAGTTTTTAATAAAAAAAACAAGCATCATTCCATGAGTTTGGCCACATACCTGTTGGAACCAAAATATACAAATATGGCAATTAAAAATGCCCAAAATCGTTTCATTTTAACATTTAGGATTTTTAAATCTCGCAAATTTTCACAAATAAGAAAAGGGTGGTAACCAGGGATTTCTTTTTCAATTTTGTGAGATCAAAATGTTGGTGAGATTTGCCCAAAACAAAAGAATTTAATCAAAATTACATTCCAAGAATAGATTTGCCCAACACACTCACTCTCTCTGGGGGCCCCCAGGGGTGCGAAAATTTGCCAAAAAACAAAATTGCCGATATTTAACACCTGATGAACATTCCTCGAAATGTGGAACCAAATGAAAACCACATACGGGGAGCTCTTCCATCATACTTGGAGAGCCCCCCAATAAACAAACCAATAAAAACAATGGGTATGGTAGTACTATGGCAAGTTCAAACATTTCAGCATCGAATAATTATTTTATTTTCAAAATTCAATGTCAAAAATAAATAAATAATTCCAAAGAAATTCTAAAATATATTCCATTATCCAGTGCCACCCCCAAAAAAAAATTCTTCTGGAAAAACATTAAGAATTTTGTGAAATTTTTAAACATTTCTGAAAATAATATATAAATAAGTGTCCAAGTTGCCTAGGTAGGTACGCATAGAAGGCTATGGTAGGACTTGAAAATGGGGTTTTAGGCTAATAGAAGGATTGGTATGCACCTGACAAATAAGGCAATCAGTGAACCTTATTATTTAGGTAGGTGGGTACTGAGACAAGACCACCCCAATTGTTAATTTTATTAATTAAGAGGAAAATACAAAACCCCCAGACACCCCTGGGGCCCGCCTCTCCCTTAGACTTTTATTTTTTAATAATTAAATAAATAAATAAATAAACTGAGGTTCCTAAATTTTAATTTTAATTTGATTTTGTTCATACGTCCTTACCATACACGTGTTGTCTGCATCGTGAATTAAGCGGTCAGGATGTGACAGTGCATTAATATTCAGTGGTCAGGATGTGACAGTTCAGATAATGGGACACTGGACAGTGTCAATTAATGAAGGATAGGGCAGGTGGGCGGGGGTGAGTTACTCGTGGTTAATTTACTATTTACTTTCACCAGGCCCCCAGGAACCACTCATTGCGTGGATACGCGGTAACTTCTTGTCTCACGGTAAAAACAAGAACATGTGCTTAGCCCCACCCCCCCCCCCCCCC
>Ga0209208_10001137_pt1 | contig 37067 bp, 28 predicted proteins | sample S1TSphfallax_3_FD_187694 | JGI IMG/M metagenome (GOLD analysis project Ga0209208, IMG submission 187694) | Host-associated microbial communities from peat moss isolated from Minnesota, USA - S1T2_Fd - Sphagnum fallax MG (SPAdes) (version 2) | ecosystem: Host-associated > Plants > Peat moss >...
AAAAAAAAAAAAAACAAAGAAGAAGAAGAAGAATAAAGGGAAAAAAAAAGAAGAGAGGCTGATGGGGGAACCTTCAAAAATAAAAATAAAAATCATTGGACACTTGAAATTGCTATGGTAGGTACTATGGGACATGCAAAAACTAGTTGAGAGAGCCAATAAAATATGGGGTAAAGAAAAATGGGGTTTAGGGTTTAGGGTTTAGGGACATGCAAATCTGGGAATAATAGGTAGGGCGTTCTTAGGAAGGGCAGGGTTTGGGGGGCGAGGGGGGGGGAAAAGCTTTGGGGGCACAGAAGAGAAGATTGTTCTCGTTTTTGCTCGCCCTAATCGCCGCATCTCATTCTCAAACTGTCACATTTCAAAAGCAACTGTGCTACAGTGGTGCTTACACTGAAGAGCAACGCGCGAGAAAGAGAGAGAGAGAGAGAGGAGAGAGAGAGAAAAGGACGAGAGACTCGAGAGTCCTGGCGCCACATCCCGTGCGAAAGCGCGACACGGATGGATTTCAGAGGTTTGGAGAAGAAAGGGGTGGGGGTTTGGTCATGAGCTCTTCCTGCAAGCTAAGAGACGCAATTGTACATCAATGCAATGGTGGAGATCGTAAAAGGGTTTTAAACAGAGGTCCTACTAGTAGTGGCTAGAACTCGAAAGAATTCGGGAGGAGGAAGAAGAGGAGGCGGCGGTGGTGGTTGGGTGAGAAAGGAGTCTGTTTGTTTATTAAAGAAGGGGGTTGTTTTGCTCTGTTTGTTTCTGGTTTACCCATCTCTCTTTTACCTCTCTTCTTGTAGGAGAATGGTGACAAACTTGTGACAATTTGAAACTTCCCATCATCATCATCAAGCAGGCAGGGGTTAAGGTTTGTGGTATCACATCTGCTGCAAGTCTGGGATTTTTTGATTGATTCCTGACCTTTTGATTGCAGGCAGTGTTTCTCTCTAGATTGGAGAGAGAGAGAGGGAGAGAGCAGATGGAAGGGAGAGTGATGCAGTTGCAGGGACAAGCAGGCAATAGGATGGTAGGAATTGTCATAGCAGCACCACAAACAGGGTTCAAATCTGCGCCTCAGATGGCCAAGCTACAGAGAGCCACTGCGGCTGGATTGGGGGGCATCATCACAAGGAAGCAGCAGGTCATGGAGACAATCCGATGCTCTGCGGCTCGAGAAAAAGTGGCAGCACCACAAGCTGTGGCAATTGCACCATCAGTACCTGTGGAAGAAAATAGACTAGTGCCAAGAGTGGAAAACAGAGATGGTTACTGGGTTCTGCGAGAGGAATTCAGAGCTGGGATTAATCCTGCTGAAAAGGTTTTGTGTGCTAAAACCCTAACCACCAGCAACAGAAGTGCAGTGACTAGTACTTGTGAGGGTTGCAAGAAAATTGACAAGGAGACAGACACAATAATAACATAGCAATTGCAGAGAGGGAGGGGTGGGAAAAAAGCTTCTAATGCCTGCTACTGTGTGTTGTTGTTGGTGTGCCAGATAAAACTTGAGAAAGATCCCATGAAATTCTTTGTAGAGAAAGAGATTGAGAAACTTGCAAAGATCCCATTTGCAGAGATTGATAGCTCAAAAGCTGGCAAAGATGACCTTGATATTCGGCTCAAATGGTTGGGGCTGTTCCACCGCAGAAAACATCAATGTAGCTCTCTCTCTCTCTCTCCCTCCTATGCACTTAGTCACACTTCACAAGCCCTTTTTATCTTTGACTGTAAAGCCAGCCACACTCTGATCTGGAAGCTGTCTAGAATGACAAGTGCATGATGATCTCTTCTGGCTTCAAAGCTGAACATTTGTAGCTCCATTTCTAGAGTCTGAGTGCACTAGCTAACAGTCTCTACTTCTGGTGCAAACCTGTTGTGAAATCATGAAGGGTTTTTTGAATGGGGACTTTTTTCAAGCTTGTTGGCAATGCTGATGTTTTTGAGCAGATGGGAGATTCATGATGCGGTTTAAGCTTCCCAATGGGGTGACCAACAGTGAGCAAACACGATTTCTAGCAAATTGCATCACAAAGTATGGCAAAGATGGATGTGCTGATTTGACAACAAGACAGAACTGGCAAATTCGGGGACTTGTGCTTGAAGATGTGCCAGCAGTTCTTGAAGGACTAGAGAGAGTCGGGCTCTCAAGCTTACAGAGTGGGATGGACAATGTAAGGAACCCTGTTGGTAATCCCCTTGCAGGAATTGACCCTGATGAGATTGTGGATACAAGGCCCTTCTGTAAAGCACTCAGTGATTATATCATCAGTTCAGGCAAAGGGAACACATCTATCACCAATTTGTAAGTTGACCACTCTTAGACATGAAGAAGATTCAGAAACTGTGCTGAAAGATTGCAGGAAAGGCAAAGACAAGTTCTGTTGGACATTCATAATTTGTTCTGGTGTCCTATCAGAATGTTTACAGAACAGATTTTTTGTGCAGGCCCCGCAAGTGGAATGTGTGTGTAGTGGGAACGCATGACCTGTTTGAACATCCTCATATCAATGACCTTGCTTACATGCCTGCAACAAAAGATGGAGTCTTTGGGTTCAATGTGTTGGTGGGTGGCTTCTTTAGCCCAAAGCGTTGTGCAGAGGCTGTGGTGATGGATGCATGGGTGTCAGAGAAGGATGTTGTCCCTCTTTGCAAAGCTGTTCTTGAGACTTTTAGGGATTTGGGTGCACGAGGAAATCGACAAAAGACACGGATGATGTGGTTGATTGATGAGTTGGTAAGTTTTGTCATGAGCCTTTCAGGTCACACAGATTCTTGCCTCTTACACCAATTGCCAGAATGTGACTGATGCTTTTGTATTCAAAGTGGTCAGAGTACTCAGATGTTTATTGGGATGCAGGGCATTGAAGAGTTCAGATCTGAAGTTGAGAAACGTATGCCTGGAGGAGCTGTTCTTCAAAGAGCTGGGAAGGACTTGATTGACCCTAATTGGAAGCGCCGAACCTTCTATGGAGTGCACCCACAAAAGCAACCTGGGTTGAACTACATCGGCCTTCATGTCCCTGTTGGTCGCCTCCAGGCTCCAGAAATGTTGGAGCTTGCTCGTATCGCAGATGAGTACGGCAATGGAGAGATCCGTATAACTGTGGAGCAAAATCTCATTCTTCCCAATGTGCCCACTGAGAAGGTCTCTGAATTGATGAAAGAGCCTCTTCTTCAGACATACTCTCCAAATCCAACTCCTTTTCTGGCAAACCTGGTGGCTTGCACTGGAAGCCAGTTTTGTGGGATGGCCATAGCTGAGACCAAAGCCCAATCTCTGCAGCTTGTCAAGGAGCTTGATGAAACAATGGAATGTTCACGTCCGTTGCGCCTGCACTTTACAGGCTGTCCCAATACTTGTGCCCAAGTGCAGGTAGATGCATTATTTTTTTTCCATCTTGCTGAAAGTTTTGTATACAATTTGGGAATTGAAAGATGTGAAATGAAACCAGTGATCTGGCATCCAGATGTTTGTTGCAGAGTCTACTTTGCATAGACATTTATGATGCACATTGATCTGGAGAGGGTCAAGTTACAAATTGAACATACTCACAGATTTGTCCTGAAGTATATGGTATCCATTGAAGGCCACAAAAATGAATAGTCAATTGCAAAGTAAAAGTTGTATGTTTGGGAGGTTTCAACTTGTACCAAAGCAAGGGCTATGTCATGTCTTGAGAGATCCACAGTGTTCATGTTGTAGGCCTTTCTCAGGAGATCAGTTTGTTTGAGGTCTTTGTGGGTTTATCTGCAGTTTTGATCTATGACAACTCTTCTGAGGTCTTTTGTGGGTTGTCATCTGCATTCTTGAGTTGTGCAACAGACACTTACAGTGGAGATGTGTCTTTCACAGGTGGCTGACCTTGGGTTCATGGGGACAATGGCACGTGATGCAAACAAGAAACCAGTTGAAGGATTTGACATATATATAGGCGGAAGGATAGGAGCAGATTCTCATTTGGGAGATATAATCCAATCTGGAGTACCTGCTACAGACCTTCTTCCAGTTGTACAGAATCTCATGATTGAGCACTTTGGAGCCAAGAGAAAGGCCTAAACCAGTCATCATTGTTTTTTTTTCAACCCTTAAAACCTGTTTAGCAACCAATAATTTCACTGTTCTCTTGTCTGTGACTTTCCTCTGATATGGGTAAAACCCTCAAAGCTCTCTACCAATTGAAGTATCACAGTAAAAGCTCAAATAATGTATGATAGTATCCAACATAAAATCCTGAGCTTGTATGTATAGCTTCAGAAATTCCGCAGTGTGTCTCCATTTGCTATGAAGGAATTTCCAGTTGATGACAACATTTGAAGTTAATGATGCCTACAGCTTACTCACGTTTCTATTCAATTGTTAGAGCTGACAACAGGGAGTATCTTAGTACTAAGCTCATTGCACATCTGCTACTGAAACCAACAATGAGGAGAGTGTTTAGCTGGTTGCAATGTTTGAAGGTAATGTTTACATGACCAAGTGGTACATCTGGCAGTTCTTCACAAGGTTTCTGCACAATTTTGTATTTTGTCTTTGTGAAGATCTTGGGCATCAGATCAGACTAGTGTGGCCTGTATTGTTGGCCTAAGTGTGAACTTGTACCCCAAATTTCTCCTTCCAAAACCAGGTTTTGTAATTTAGTTCAATTTTCAATATCCCTCACACCTTAAGTCTAAAAATTTCAAAATTGCCTCTATAATCCTGCTCATTGAGGGCTTTCTAAGGATACCAAAAGCATGCTCAAATTTTCCTAAAATTTCTAGTTTTGATGAAGTTGAATTTTCTTTGTTAAAATTATGCAATGTTCATTAACTTTTGCATTGTAGGTCAAACATGTAAACATTATGAAACCACCTTAATGCATCCCAAGCGCTATCCATTGGTGTCAAGAGTGCAAATGGAAATGCAAGGTTCCTTGTACAATTGTGGTTGTAGCTAGAGGTGGGTTTAGGTATGTAGTTGATAAAAGTGATCACATTTTATTGGTGATACAATGCCAGTAGCAAGAAAAAACAATTCAATTTTGGGTTATGCATATGTAAGTCAAATTGGATTCAGTTCGAAACCAGACCTGCCTAAGAATTTGATTAAAGAACCCGGAATCAGGGGCTAGAAATGTGAAGAACTGGATCTAGAACTGGAACCGAGGTTCTATCAAAAAAATTTAAATCCTTGAACCAAAACCAGAAATTCTTTCAAAACAAATTTAAATCCTTGAACCCAAACCAGAGATTCTCTTGAAAAGTAAGAATTGATCAACACTGGTGGTGAACACATGCTTCTCTCTCATTGAAAGAAAGAACTGGCATCTAACCAACCGCTAGGCAAATGGACCCTCGACTGGCAGTTCTAAGGAAAAACTCACACTTCTAAGGCCCCCTAAAAATGAAAAATGTTTATTGCAATGTGAATACAAGTGAAAGCATAATTTTGAAGGGAAAATCAATTGGTTGGGACGAAAAAAAAGAGCTTCAAAGAGAGCTCATGATTTGAAGAACCAAAGTGTAAACTAAGGTTCAAAGTTGTTCAGTTTTTTTTTTTTTTTTGGTTTTTCGTTGTTTTTTAAAATCCTTGTTGTTCCTCAAATTCTGTGAGAATGGAAGACATGCTATAAATTGAGGACATTGTTGAGAGCACACTGGCTCCTTTATTTTGACCAATTTCAGAGTTGACATGACTAGTTTTGTGGATCTTCACAAGCTGGTTGCTAGAAAGAGTACATTTTCAGCCTTTCCAAATGCATGAAATGGAGGTGAATCAGAAGATGGGACAACAAGTGGCAAGTTGAAGCATCAATTTGCACAAATGGAAAGGGATTTGAATTTTTTTATATAAAAATAACCGATTTTCATTGCAAAAAAGAGAACACCAATAAAAATAGCAATTGTGATATCTTGTGCCTACATTCATCCATTGTGTGAAGTAAGAGTATAAATAAATTAAAAAACAAAAAATAAAAAATAAAAAAATTGAAGAAGAAGAACAAATAATTCAACCTAATCCTCTCATATGTCAATCACACATTTTTTATATTGGACTCTTGAATTAAACCTGAAACCTTTAGACACACTCACTTTACCTTTTTTCTTTTTTTTAATGTTTTTTTTTAATGTGAAGAAGGGTCCAATTCAAAGTTCAATTTGCTTCAAATTTATCCCTGGGCTTTTGGTCTTTGGACCTCTGTCTAAAGTGGCCCTAAGCTTCACACTTCTTGATTACTATACTTCATACAAAATGTAGTGTACAAACCATTTAATTATTGTGGGTGGAGATGCTCTTAAAATACCCTAAAGCTAGGGAATTTAAAGAACCACACCTGAATTATGGATGTGAAAGATGCTGGTTATGTCTGGTAATTAGCTTGAATACCATAAGTTAGCCTTTGGTTTTCCCACTCCTCCATTCTCTTCAACAACTGACATTAGTAGCCTCTCCTTGGCTACCTAGTTCTAACCCCACTGAGAAATTCAAAATTGTCCAATGTTAATGTGTCAATTTCCACCTAAGGCAATGAATGCACCATTGGCTTATATGGAGGGGGCAACGTTTGATGTCCAAGAGAGCAACCAAGAGAGGTTAGAGTGACGTTTAGCTCTTGTCAAGATGTCGCTTGGTGTTTACTTTTTCTAAAAGGTTTCTTCTAACCATTTGTTCATACTCTCTTATCTTTTGTTCAAATGCCCTAACATCATCTAATGCCTAAGAATAAGTTCTATATTACCACCCATTTCTTCTAGCCTCTTGCTCATCTTCTCTTTTCTTTTGTTCCAATGTCCTAACATCATCTCATTTTGCTCAAGGATAAGTTTTATATCACGACCCATTTATAGATTGTACAATTTTGGAAAGTGGTATGCATTGAAAACCAAGTTCAATCAAAGAGTGGAAACTAGTGGCAATTGAGGAAAATGGTGCATAAAAGACGAGCTCAAAAGTGTTCCAAAAGAAAGAACAAAAGTAAGAGGAGGAAATTTTATGCAACACATAGAGAGAAGAAAATAACTACTCGGAAACAAACTCCAATTGGAAAGAGAAGGAGGATTGAAGATGAGCTTAAACTGGAGGCACAAGAGAAAGAGGGTCAAAGAAGCCAAAGAGATCAAAGAGGAAAGAATGTAAGGAATGATGGGTCACATGATGAGGAAAGAGAAGCAAATGAATCCATGAATCGTAAGGAAATTGATGAAGATTCATTTGAAAATCAAGGCAGTCATGGCAAAGATGGTAAGAAAAGGAAATCGGAAGATCATGGCAAAGGCAAGCAACAAGAACCAAAGCACACCCCAAGCAATAGCAAAGGATCAAAAAAAAGGAAAGACAAATCCCATGAAAAACCTAAGAAAAGAGAATACAACACACAAATGTCCAAGGGTAGTGAATGCAAATGAGCTTGTGGATGTAACAAGAAAGTTGTTACATGAACCAAAATCCTAAGGACAAGGAACGTGTGAAAAGCAAAGGAATAAGAAAAAGAGGAAGCAAAACATTTGAAAAAGAGTAATTGGGTCAAGTACTAGGCACATTTGATATTCCAAAAGTAGAAAAAGGAACACATCATTATTTGACATTATGCAAACTCCAAATTCCCTCAACTTCTCTTGGGGAATGTTAAGTTCTAACATGTGTTAACCACACATTTGATCCTTGGCATGTATCCCAAACATAGGGAAGACTTACTTATCATGCGGGTTCCTTACACAAAATAATTAACTTACGAAAAGGATCATGGTATCATCATCCAAGCTCCAATAAGGTTCTCAAAAAAAATTGCACATCATTCTAGATTGGCCTAATAAAAGAAGCATTTGTACACCTAAAGATTCAATGAGTAGTGTTTGCATGCAAAAAACATCCATTGAACATGTTTGCCATACTTGGTGCACATAAACAAAACATGTGTGATTGGAATTGCAAGCATCAACATCTTTGTATAACTCTTGTCCAAATTTTCAAGAGGAAATTCAAAAAATGAACTCAAAACATGTGAAGAGGAAGAAGTTAACTAAAAAAAGACCACATAATTTACCACTGCTGGGACCCATTACGAAACCCTATTAAACAAGTGCAGCTAACTGCATTTACAAACCTGGGCTTCCTGGGGTTCTTATGGAACTTCCAAGCCAACACAAAGAAAAGGAAGAACAAGGGTCACACTTAGCTTTTAATTTGTTGGGCTAGCAGCATTGAAAGAACAATAAAGACTTGAAAACATTAGATGACTCGCTTGACTGACCGACTTCAGGTAGGTGGCTTCAAGAGAAATAGTGTTGTTGGAGAAGCAATCAACATAATACTTCTTAGTAACATGCACAAAGTACTACTTACATTTGCCCGTGTAGGTGATTACAAAAGAATGTTGGAACGTTTTGTGGCATCTGCAATCAACACAAGAGAAGGGAACTGAAGTGGAACCACTACTGTAGCCAAGAGCAAGCTTGGATCTTCCGCTTGAGAAAAACTAGGATCATTTATTTCCAATTACTCAAGAACCACTACTGCAGCTAAGAGCAAACTTGGATCTTCAACTTGAGAAAAACAGGGAACTTCTATTTCCAATTACTCAAGATTCCACACTCCCATGTGAGAGACTTTTTACTTAAAGATAAATTTGTTAAGATTCCTTACTAGCCTCAAGAAGAATCACACAAAACAGAACTAAACTTCAAACCTATAGAAAGAAAGATGAATTAAATTAGGCCTTCAAAAAATTGTCTAGGTCCCTCAACATTTACACAATCATAGCGAGGGTTAATAAAAACTTTGGAGATTGGAGCCACTCAAAATTATCCAGACGGCCAAAAGGCTTGAGACCATTGCAATATCTCTATAGTCAAGGGATTTGGAGCTAAAGATTCAACATATTTCCCCAGCTATGAAGTGAGGAAACCAAAAACTTGTAAATATTGATAACACTCCATGAGACACGCCAGGTAGAGAGTAGACAGGAGGAGACCAAGGGAAACCAAAGACTGAAAAGGATAACTTTCTAACCAAAGAACTCAGATTTAGAAGGCTTGGATTGTACATGATGACTTATAACCAGACTCTGACCTCATTACCCAACTTGAGAGGAGGAAGTTTGTTTAGAATGAAGAACATACGAACCAAAATTTTGGACTTATAGAAAAAAAAAAGAAAAAGAAAAAAAAGGTAGCAACACCATAACCACTTCCCCAACAACCTGCCCTCTACCCTTGCCAACAGTTAACAAAGGATCAAGCTAGAGGATGGTAGCCACGTGAAGTTGAGATGCAAAACACAAAAATCTAAAAAGTCCGATGAAGGGCTCAACCAGGCACTGGTGACCTGACACAATGATGACAAGCACATCAGAAGCTTGTGCATAGTGAGAATAGATGGTGGCAGCAACTTTCTTGGACCTGCTCCCCAATTCCATGGATCTAGGAAATTCACCTCAAAGTCATACCTATTGACAAAAATTCCCTGCTCATTGAGCACAAAAACCAGCATTGCTAGAGATGTACCTAGCGTTTGACATGCATCAGACCACCAGGAACAAAAGTTTCAGTAAGAACCAAAAGATATTGTGAACACTGAGTAGGATCTGGACATGTGGTGAACGCAATGCATTCCAAAGACTTGTGCCACACAGATGAAGGTACAATCACCCATTTCCACACTTAAACTAGTGCTTGAAATTGCATTCACAGTATCAGTCTATGTCAGACTAATCCCACTCCGCCTCTATGAGGTCTCCTTAGTCTAGATGAACCATGAACTGTAGCTAGAACTAGGAATGCTATTCAGAAACAATTACACATGGGCAAACCTGTCACAAGTACTCCCACCCTCAAAAATGTGGGGCCTGTCAAGGAAAAACTCACTTTGTCAATGTCCACTTGATGAGGATTGTCATTGTCAACCATGCAAATGGGCTACACTGCATCTATGCTTCAGAACCTTAGACCACCTAAATGAAGGCCACAACTACTACTATTTGTCAACAGCATCCCAAGAACTGTCCTGATAACTTCCTTGAGAATTGGAGAAGCAACGATTCATGATGCTAGGGACTCTGGAAGATCAACAACAAAGAAACAAATTGGTTAAGAGCTAGCACATCAATCACAGTAAACTACCTACATAAGTACTCTGAGAACTTCTTGAAACTAATGATTTGAAGCCAACATTGATTAGAGATAAAAGAGCATGATCTTTTTGGGACAAAACTAAAAGTCCACTACCTTAGGAAGTGCCAAGTGCCAGGATGAAATGGAGTACATCATTCAAAGCTGTGATGTATTCTGCCATCTAAGAATCTTTTTGTGAATTTTCCCTTGTTTGTCCACTGACAGTCATCTAACTCAGTCTGGCACCCATTAAATCAGTTCCTTCTTCACTTAACAGAGAAAAGAATACTCCAAAAACTCAAGTATGAGAATATCAACTCACACAAGGTATATCCTCAACATAGGGTTTAGCCATGGATAGATGGACAAGAGTTAGCAACTGAACTACAAATCTGCTAATGGAAGACCTCTAAAGACCACCTGAATGAAAAGCTAGAGTATAGCATGTGAAGGAAAAAACAAGATGACTGTGGAGGCTGGATAAAACTTACAGTCATATTCTAAGAGAACCCAGATCCAGCACCACATTTACATTCCAGGCTGACTCTCTTCGTCTCTCTGTGTTGCACTCCACAGATTGTACACCAAAATTGACACCCATAGACCCGCCCATTCATGACTTGTTCTCTTGCCATTTCCCTGCCACTTTAATGTGTCACAACAATAGCAAAAAAGCAGGGCATAGAGGACAGGATCTCAATGAGTGCTGGCTATGGATGACAATCCCATCCACCAAACCAGTTCACTGACGAGAAATGAGCATTTCCCAGAGCAGATCAAGTACAACTAATGAGAACTATTCATGCAACTAACCCCAAGAAGGATTCAAGTCACAAGCAACAAATGCCTGAAGAGGATTCCAAGGTGTGCTTGTATCTGTCAGACTGCAGAGAAAACTCCTAACTAAGATTTTGAAGGTGACCATAATGTCAGTTCCAGCAAAAACTAACACAACAAGAAAGAGTGTGGTCATCACCTTATGAGCATCACTCACGAAATATCAGACCATCACCTTCCCTGGTATGCTGCACAAACAGGACAATAAGTCATGTCCAGGAACAGATGTCCATGTGTGTGTTACCAACATACATATCTGTGAGATTGCAAAGAAAACTCAAGAATTACACACTGAAGGTAAACATTGTGTCAGTTCTGGCAAAGTCAAAACAACCATAACCATGTGAGTGTCACTAACAAAGCGTCAGATCATCACCTTCATCATGAATGTAAGTGATGAGTGATCCCCACTAACTTCATCATCTCCCAAATTCAACATAACCTCATTGGAGTACTCATCAAACAAATGGCATTGAAACTGTGACAAAATGCTGGAACATGTGCTGAAAGAGCAGAATAATCGAGGCAGACTCATGCAAAGCTGAAGCCAGTAATTAGTTGAGAATCTTGGCTATTCTCCTGGGTTTATGGGTCACCAATTGTGACATATCCATTATGTAAATGTATCTAAGATATTGCAGAGAAAACTCCATAACAATGGGAAGGCTTGGTCATGAGTCTGGAAGAGATGAGGGAACATGTCCCCACATACAAATAGGGCAGGTCAACACAAGGACTTTTGCTCCAGAAGTTCATAGCACTGCACTGTCAATTTCCAGATTTTATCTAATGAGCCACCAATCCTCAATTCAATCATCTAAGTCAGGAAAACTGAGGAAATGTCTGACCTCCAGATTTTTGCAAAGATCGATATTGCAAGCGTACACTCTCTCCATTGTCCAAGGTTCGAACCAGGTACCTGTCAAAGGACCACCCTCAAACAGAGAAGAGGACAGTAAGGTAAGTCTTAAAAGACCAAGCTACAAAGGACAAAAGAAACAGATGTAGTAGGATTCCTGTCAGCTTGGAGAGCCAGTGGACATGAAAGCAGAGATGTTTAACACAAAGACGATAACAGAAAACATTAGGTAGACAACAGACAAGGAGATTACTCATGAGACTCTGCTTGCTGTATATTTTTGATCTTACTGTCTTTGCTATATCTTTGTAGGGCATTTCACACGATATGAAGATATACAAAGAACCTATTGATAATGTGAGCCATCTAGGACCTATGCAATTGAGGATTAAAATCTTCTTAAGCATACCCAGGTGAAAGCTAACCTTGGAAATAGCAATCAACCTTCTTCAGCCCAACCCTGATCTTCTACTTGAGGGAGAAACAATTTTTTCCACAATTGCATAAGGAATGAGGGGTGCAGAGGAAGAGGGAGAGAAAGATACCAGCCATTAAGACATTGAGTAGTAATTACCGCCTCTCGACCAACAAATCGCTCTGGTGTACGTTTGTTTCCCTGAGGGCACACAAGAGGAACACCTCCAAATATTATACTTCCAGAATGTTCCACTCAGTCCTTGAACAAGTACAGTACAGCCAATGATAGAAAATGCAAAGAATGGATGGTGGTGTCTTTGCATAGAGCAGTTCAGATGCATAAATTAGTGTCACTATATGTGAGGCTGCCAAACTCTGTTGTAAACAGGCCTACCATAATCATGACATGGTCATTGACAGCAAATGGAAACTGAACCCCCTTCATTCTTGTGGAGTTGGATCCAGGCTGGGCAGCAAATGGAAGCTGAACCTCCTTTGTTCTGGGAGTGTTGGACACAGGCTCAACAGCAAATGGAAACTGAAGCCCCTTCATTCTTGTGGGGTTTGATACAGGCTGGTCTATATTTGCAAGGTTGTCCTGCAACAGTTCTCATTGCCAATAGTTGACTTTGAATTTTTGAATTTAATAAGAAGATAGGATTCCAGTAAAAAACTGTTCCTCTACAAAAGTGAACACAAACAGTCAAATATAGAGAAGAATAAGCTGGATTCCTGGCTGCAAATAAAGGATACTGACTTCCTGACATGTGTGCTTTATCAGGTAAACAAATTATCATAACCATGGGTACCTGAGCTGGTTCTCTTCTTCTCTTGACTGATTTCACCCCAATATTTCCTGCCAATTCTTCCTCTTGCTTATATGCTTGTACAGCGGACTGAAGTGCTGCCACCAGCCCAGACTGCAATCAGCATTTCTGACATCCTATAACTACTCCAACTACTCTTCTGCCCCAATTTGGCAGCCATCACCATCAAGGTAGATGCTGTAAACCAGATGCACATTGAGGTTAGTGATATAAACAGTTTATCCCATTAGCATTTGGATTCATAAACATGCACCTCAAAGACAGTTGGAACTCAAAATCACTTCCTATGATAGACATGTGGCACAACCCTTGTCAGAAGCTCAGCAGTTCAGCATTCAGCTAAGTATACTCAGATGCATTTCCCATACAAATCCTGAGCAGCATTTGAGAAACCAAAACATGATAACTATTCCAGAGAATAACAAATTCATTACCATAGTTTGGAGTCATTGTCTCTGTGAGCACTGAAGCCCCACATGTGATGCAAACATTCTGCCAAACAAGTCCTTGTATGTCATACATACGATGTACCATTCTATCCTGCATTTGTCTTGGTCTTTCCACAGTACACAGCTCAAACATGTCCACAAGATACTCTAAGAAAAATCCAGTTTTGAAACCAATCCTGATGCAGGTACAAACATGATGAAGAAGCTTGCCAGGACAGAACTGCAAGCAGCAAGGTAAGACATGTACCGTTTCCATCACCCGTCTGAGTCCTCCCTTGCCAACTGAGTGCCCACATGATAAGAGCATGGCATCATCCATAAGTTCCCCCCTGGAAATGTAGGACCAGATATGTATACAATTAAGATACTACACTGGGAATTGAAGAAAGAACAGAAAAGCAGAAGAGAGAAGTAGAGAGAAGACAAGAACAGAGCTCCTCAGAGAAACATGAAACAAGATGAGTTAACTATGCAACTTCCTACGGAACATCAAAACCTTGAAATCCTTATACCCTCACAAGTCCTAAGAACTTCTTCATAATGACAGTTTAAGTGAACCTTGACAGAATTGAGAGATTACCCTAAAACTAAGCTTACAGAGATAAAAGCCGATTGCGCTGCATTATAAAAAAAAGAAACGAACAGATTTCAGAGCGAAAAGTACGTCACAGGGTCGGCAAGGATGACCCGCAGAGGTGGTTCAGCTGCTGAAGCTTGAGCCTCCATAGTGCGCCGCTTGCTGCCATGAGAGTCATGTGCAGTATCTGTTGCATTCTTGAGGCCATCATGATGGGCATGGAGCTGTGAATTCAAGAGGTTGGTGTAGTAGTTATCTGCATCAGTCGTGCTCTGAAGTTGTTCATGTAATGGGCCAGAAACAATCCTGGCCTGTTCATGAAGAGATCCCACCACTGCACCACCATCTCCAAACTCCTGACCTGAAGCCCCTCGAGAAGAAGCTCCGTCATCTCTAAGTACAGCCTCCCCAGACAGGACATAAGCAGCCCCATTTTGTCGATTTTGAGCAGTTGCTGCATGTGCAGCAGCCCCTTGGCTCCCCGCTAGCTGAGCGGCATTCGAGGGGGAGAAAGACACAAATGGCAGAGCGGACGGAGAAGGAGAGTGAGAAACAACAACAACACCGAGAGGCAAGTTCGTCCCTGCATTATTCCCTCCGACAGCAGCACCTTTCAACACCGCTCTATCCCTCTCCGCACCGTTTTCCACTTTGGACAACACGGCAGAACTGTCATGCTGGCGCTCCAAACCGTCCCTGACACCCTGGTCATCATCGACTTCTTCCCCTTCTCCTCTTCCCTCGTCATCCCCATCGTCGTCCTCAACTTCTCTCTCCCCCTCCTCTTCTTCCTCTTCCTCCGTGACTTCTCCTTCACCTCCCAAATCCTGCTGCTGCTGCTGTTCTTGACTACTCGCCCTTCTATACGCCCCTTGTTCTCCTCCGTCTCCCCTCTCTTCCTCTTCTTCTCTCTGCTGCTCCATCGTTCTCGCCCGCTCCCTCGTCTCCTCTCTCTCTCTCTCTCTCTCTCTCTCTCTCTCTCTCTTCCGCTCCGCGACCCAACTGCAACCCTAAGGTCTTCTCCACTCTTTTAGGGTTTCAAGAAAACCTCACCTCTATTGCTGCCACAGGCACCCAGTCCTCCCAGCGCTGTGAATCCCTGTTTCCTTGCTCGCAAATGTTTATGTTGTTGCAGGATTACGTACGTTGTCTGGAGCCAAGCCATTCATTTCCTTTTGAAGTTGTGGAGTGCGTCCTTTTGTCGCCTCCTGATGCAAGTGTGGCAAGCTCCGAGGCAAAGGAAGCACAAGTGACGAGATGGAGAAGAAAGAAGGCTAGAGAAGAAACAAAACTGCAGCAAAAGTTTTAAAAATTAAAACAATTTTGTGTTAAATATCTGTGTGAAGTCACGTGATTAGGAGGCGAGAACTGCCAGTTTTCGGCATATTAGGGCATCAAACATGATGTAATTGGGAATGAAAATTTTACAAAAAAGGAAATAACTGGGACCCAAACTAGTTTTTCCACCAATTTTGGTGGTAAACTGAGTTTCATCCTGTCTTCCCCTTTCCATCAATTTTGGTGGTAAACTGAGTTTCATCCTGTCTTTCCCTTTCCATCAATTTTGGTGGTGAACTGAGTTTCATCCTGTCTTTCCCTTTCCATCAATTTTGGTGGTGAACTGAGTTTCATCCTGTCTTTCCCTTTCCATCAATTTTGGTGGTAAACTGAGTTTCATCCTGTCTTTCCCTTTCCATGAGCGCCTCCACTGCTGCTGCTACATATTTTTTTCTTCACCACTCCTCCCTTTACAACTACTATAATTACTCTCGAATCTTGTGCATTAAATGCTGAGTTTCAGTATTTCATACTGCGATTTTTAATAAAAATTTCCTTACTTTGCGGATACCACTTAAAGAGGGGATAGGGGTTGGCGATCAGGCGCAAAGACAGGGTGACTTTAGGGGTACCTCTATATGTGTTCTTGAAGACCTCTTCGTTTCTTTGTTGTTTTATTTGTTTTCTAGAGTACCCATTATTAGATGGATGGGACTTTGATATTTTTTGTGCATTATGGATTCAACTTGCTATATTTCTCATTGGGTTTACTTACTTGTTTTTAATTTTATATCTGAATAAATTGCACTACCTAGAAATTAATGTATTAGAAACCCTTGTAGTATGAGGTGGAGGTTGCAAGGTTGAACATGCAAGTAAAGCATGTGAGAATATTCATGTTGAAAACAAGAATGTCCCTCAATTCCAACAAGGAAAAGGTTACAAGCTCAAACATGCAAGCAAAGTATGCAAGTAGATTCTTATTTATAGAAAGAAATGCATTTAAGCTTTGATCCAAACGAGAGTTGGGTGGGTATATTGATGGAACCTTGATATACAGATTGATATTGGTCTTGGTATTAGAAAGTCGACCTCACTCATAGGGACCTACGCAATCAATGGCTTGCATTAGTATTTATTTGATATGTAATTTTTTAAAGTATTTGATGCAAGTATCCAATATTTTTTTATATTAAAAACTTGTTCTAACTTTATATTAAGGTTGGACATATTTCAAATATTAGATGTATATCAGTGTTAGGCAAGTATGTGGGTGTAGTCCAAGTATCTACCAAGGCATGGATATAGGCATGTGAGGCCCTAACAACCAATTGATAACAATTGAAAAAAAGAAAGGAAAGAAGACTTACTTAGGTGACCTTTTGTTCACCCATATCATAGCAACGTCAATGTTTAGACAAGCTTCACATTGGCCAAGACTCATGAAATACACAAGTGAAGAGGGTGTCAATTATTGCTTCCATCAATAAGAGCATTAGTTGTATTAAGGTTGAATTTAGAGGGATCATTTTAAGTGTGCATTGCAAAGAAAATGAACATTCATCACACATCATGTTGTAAGGGGATGAGAAAGAAGGAAAGGTGACTTTGTTTGACGATTTTTTTTGTTGTGGTATCACATGCATGAATCGATGCATTTTGTCACATTTTTGTTTTCATATAAGGAACATTCACAATTGAAGTAAGTTTTAAGCACCTTTATGTGTTTTCAATTCATTCTTTATGTTTTGTGTTTAGTTTGAGAAAATGAGGCTACATTTTGTTGATGTATTATATTTTCCATCAATGCTTCATGAAAATTTTCATCATTTCTCTATTAGATTTTTTGTGCCTACCATCATTCTTTTACTAGTTTTTTTTTTTTTTTTTTTTTTTTTTTTTTTTTTTTTTTTTTTTTTTTTTTTTTTTTTTTTTTTTTTTTTTTTTTTTCTTTCCTTTCTTTTTTTTTTTTTTTTTTTTTTTTTTTTTTTTAATGTTGTTGTGTTTATTATTGCACTTACTATCATATTGTTTTGTTACATTTCTTGTGTCTACCATTGCTCAACCTCTATTATGTGAGGTTTGAAAAGCATAATCAATTTTAATTGTCTTTGTTGCATTAATAACACCTACCATCATTTCTATGTTGTAATTCTTGCACATACCATTACCCATATGCTACAATTTTTGTGCATGTCATTCTTCCTATGTTTTAATTTTTGTGTTTGTCATCATTCCTTTTGTTACATTTCTTACACTTGTCATTATTCAACCTCTATTGTGTGGCATTCGTGTGTTCCTTGCCCTTGTTGAAACCATTACGATCACTACCATATTTGACCTTTGGATGTCATGAGGTGGATTTGACATTTTTTGTTTTTGTGGTTAATTATGTTAACAAACAATTAGAACCATGTCATTTTATACTAGGTATTTTTTTAATTTATAAGACTTTAGGAATTGCCATGGTTATGGGTCAAAACATAATTGGGGTACCAAAAAGGACCATCTTTTTTTGTATCCAATGGACCCCCTCACTTAAATCATGTTATTGTTAATGGCAAATTAATATTGAAATTTTTATTTTCTTCATGAATAGATACATTACTAATGTATTATTCTATGCATAACATGTCAAATTTGAACAAGTTTCAAAATTCCTATCAAGTCTTCTAGAGAAAAAAATCTAAGACTTTGTCTTTTTTTTTTGTAAAGTTTAAAAACTCATAAGGAATGTCTAAACAATTTTTTTTTGGCCCAAGATTCTTACCACAAACATTGAAGTACTAATATACATTAAATGTATGAGTGTGACAAAAATCAAGTGCCTTATTACAATGTAATTTTTTTCAAAAAATGAAATTTCTGGGAATTTTGGGCCATTAATAGAACATTGGATAAATTATATTATTATTATTTTCATAAGTGAAAAAAAAAAATCTAAATTTCTATATAAAACTTGGAGCAAAATTAATTCATTTGACATGAGAATAAAAGAGGAAATCTAAGACAAGTCATAAGAAAAATGAAAAAAAAGGTGAATTTGAATCTTTAGGAATGAGTACTTAGTGTTCTTGAAGGGGTACCCTAATCATGCTTTGACCTTTATGCAATTGAATGAGTTACATGCTTGTTTTGGATTATGTGACAAGGTTGTCACATAAGTGAAAAATGAAGGTGCCATTTTTAAACACATTCACAGTTGTTTTAACAAGCATAGTTTTATGTGTTCCCCTAATGATAATTGAGCTTTATTTTGTTATTTATTATGGCCTGCCATCTCCAAATGTTGTTAATATGCTACTAATAAATTGAAAATTTGTGGTGGGTTGAAGAAAGTTTTCATTAAGGATGCATAGTCTTCTTTTCAAAGCCTATAACTTTGACCAAAAACATAGACAAAAATGGGTTAAAGCTTGCAAAACTACTTCCATGTGCTTTCAAAAGTTGAAGATTCCAATGAAATTTGTATATTTATTATAAAAAAAAAACTTTGAAATTCAAAAATGCCATCAATATATATTATTAACAATAGACCATTGCCTTGTAAAGTCAAATACTAAGTTTTCAAACATTGGTCATGACACAAATTAATTATATTTTGATTATATGGTCATTCTATGTGTTTTGAATTAATCCCAAGGGTATTAGTTATTGTGTGAAGCAATTTATGTAACTATATTTATGTGTTACATGATGCAAAACAAAAACATTCATGCAAATGAAGTCATGCAAATATCTATTTTTGTGTTTTTATATGATTTTCCTAGAGTTGTGTTTCAATGGTTTTACTTTTTGGAAATTTTTTAAGTATTTTTGTTATTTAAAATGCATCACACTACACATACCATTAGCAATCATAACCATTGATTAATTTTGTGTATTTTGAATTATAAATATATGTGTGTGTGTGTATAAATGGATTTATTTTTATACAATGTTATTTTCAATATATTGGTATACATATCAAAAAATTAAAATGAATATGATGAATAAAAAATACATAATTTCTTTTTAAATAAATTTAAAAAACAGAAAAGACATTTTTTAATTGCATAATTATGGAAATTCTAAAATATAAACCTTAACATAACACCAATAACCAAACTTTGAATTTTTATTTCTAAAATGATGCATTGAAAATATTCCAAGAATATTTTTGAAAAAATTAATGAAAAAACATAAGTCTAAGGGGGCAAGTGTGCCTCCTATTAACATGGTAGGACCTTCTATTTGATGTTGATTCCAAATTAGAGATTTTGATTCCAAACCAATGCATCTTAACATTTGCATGCAAATTGAAATCATAAATGTGTTAAAAGTCATTTTTGGCTTTGCAATCACTTTGTTTTGTTTTGGGTTAAATGTTTTTATGTTTCTACTCCTATTTTCAAGCAAATGCAATTTTCTTGGGTTATTTGTGCTAGGTTTCTTTGTTGTAGTATTTTTCAATTTTGATTTGGGTCATATGTTTTTGTGCAATCAACCATGTGCATTTTTTGGTTTGTAATTGGGTTTTACATTTCAATGTTAAAATATTTCAATCAATTAGTAAGTAAGTTGGATCTTATTGTTTGCAATGAGTATCAAATGAATCTTATGGTTTGATTGTTGCCATGTGAAAATATCATTGTTTGTTTAGTGAATATGTTTTGACTCTTTATGTTATTTGATTTGTATCATATAGTTTTTACACATGTGTATGATTTGAAATAAATAGTTGTTAGCTAAAAGTGCATTCTACCCCAAGTGCAATTGAAAACAATTCAAATACATTATAAAGAAGGATGTGAAGAAAGACAAATTATAATCGAGTGGCAACTCAAATGTAAATATAAAAGATAATTAATAACTATTGTAGCATTATTAGTGTACCATTTTAAGTGACACATTACAAATGGTCATACGTGCATAATAGTTTTCTCAAGTTGAATGAAAACTTTTCATGGCACATATGTGTCATTGATAATTTCAAATGTGGTTTTCTCAAAACACATGCATGATTGCAAATTTTCCTTGGCCTATTTTAGTTTTGAATATGGTTTTGTTGATACACATGCCTAAGTTGAGTTTGAAAGGCATATCACACATTCATACATATTATGCATGCCCACTCTTGCAAGAATTTTGTTTCCCAAAAGGAGTAGGCATTTCATCTTTTGAAATGCAAAATTAAATGTCCCATGTCTTTTTTCAATGTTTTTATGTGATACCCAAGTATCACAAGAAAATAAATCATTTTTTCCTATTATATCCAAGTATCACATGAAAAAAAACCTTTTGGAATTTATGGCCCTAAGAATCCAACATTATTGAAATAAATGCCCCTTAAGGGAGAATGGAGGGAAACTTATTTTGTTTCATTTTTTCTTGTGGTACTTTCTTGGTATAATTGGTAATGTTGATTCATCCCACAAGTACCATGACTAGTTAGGCACAATGTTCTTTTCATTTAATTTTTTTTTCAAGAGTGGTGAAAGTTTTGCTCAATTTGTTTTCGAAAAAAATTATTTTTATTTTTATTTTGGCACTAACAAAATGACTAAAAGGGCATCATTGAAAATGTGTAAGATGCAACAATTAAATGACAATTGCAAGTTAGAATATATATATGAACCTTAAACTATCAACACCCCAAAAATGCATATATATTTTTATTTGCCAAACATGGGATGTATGGCTAGAATAAGTCTATTTAACTAACTTACCATAATTATCCATGTTCATAACATATTTAAGGTTAAAGGTGGGCCTAAATCCCAATCCGAATATAATTAAAATGATTAATAATTATTTTCATGGTGAAAGAACACCAATGTTTGGACACACAATCTCAACTTGTCACAAATTTACCTTCTAATGAATTTCAAAATATCATGAGATTATTTGCTTGAACTAATTAAGGTGTTTTCAAGGTTCAATTAACTCATTCTAAAAAGGCATTCAATCATGAATGAAAATAAAACCAAACTAGTCAAAGCACATTTTAAACTTTATTACAAGGGTGGCAAATGTTTATATAAAAAAACAATGCATGCTTAATTAAGAGCAAATGACCATTGATTTTGAACCTTTATCAACACACTTTCAAAAAAAATTAATTTAATTAAGAAATCATTTGAAAAATAAAAAGAAATAACATTTGTCCATTTCAAAACCAATAATTATCCTTCACGTAACCAAGAAAAGACACATCAAGTTGCATAAGAAGTTGCAAGTTGCACAACTTGTGAGAAACAATTTAACAATGTGTCACATGTTGAGTTTTCAGCTTATTACAAAATGAACATGCCAAATTTCAAGCTTTTGCATGAGACCAAGAATGAAGAGACTAAATATGAGCTTGCATTTCAACAACATGACAATGAAGATGATTAGGATGATGAAAATTGTGAATAGTGGGCCCAAGGCAAGGAAAGCCCACCTTTTGTGACTTTCCAACTTGATTGGACATAGTTGAAAGATCCAAGTTACGTAAGTTTTGTCAACTATGAAGCCCATTGGAATGTACACACCACAAACCAACAAGCTACACACCAAGATTCAAGTGTGGAGTTTTGTTTGAATTCATAAGCATTGAATGAACATATGCCACAATGAAAGTCAAGTAAACAACGTGCAAAAACAAACATTGAAGATAAATGGCATTTGGTTTGATGTTGATTTGTAGAATCCAATGTTGATTGTTGAGGTTGATCAAAAATCGAGTCTACAACACAATTTTGGGGGCTCTTTATCACCTCTTTAAGGAATCACTTGTACAATGTGACAATGATTACACGTAGAAGAAAGTTAGGGGTGTGTGACAATGTAGAAGAAGTTGCACTTGTAGACTACATAAAAGAAATGTAGTGGATAGGGCAAATTCTTAACACAAACCTTAACAAAATAACATTATAAAGATTATAAAAAATTTATAATATATTTTTATGAAATATTACTAGAATAAAACAATCATAAAAAAAGTCTAGGTGGCTCCTATTATCTAGTTTACACCTTCTTGAAATAGAAGTTAGTAGACCTCAGAGGTAGTTAGGTGAAAAGCTATTGATTGATTACATGAAATCGATCATGATGACCTCATAACACTATTTAATAACTTTAGAATAGAAGGCATTTAAAAAGGAAACAACTATTAAAAAAAGGGAAAATGGGAGGCAAAAACAACTTGCTAAAAATTAGAAAAGGATGTTGGACAAGACATATAAAATAGAAACAAAACATCAACAATTCTTAAATAAAGAAGCAAAGAGAAGGTTTGATGAAGTTTGGTCAACAAAGACCATTGCAAAGCAAGGGGACACATTCCATGTGACAATTTGGGTTGACTTCTACCAAGCTCTTATGTTGCTCCATTTTGTGGTTTGATGCCTCTTGTATGGTGCCACAACATGAAGATTACGATGGCGAAGAGGAAAGCTAAACAAATGAAAGTTGAAAGTAACAATTTGTAGTTAATCAAGCTTCCATGGGTGTATAAGCCCATGTTATCTGCTCTACTAGTCTTGTGACGTGCCACAACTCATTGAAGTTTTGCAAAAATTCCCACAAGCAAGTGCAAAGTACTTACATTATGTGCAACCATTGTGTGTTACATCAAAATGTTCTTGGCCATCACTTTAGAATGAGGTAGCACTAGAAAAAAAATGGGTTTTTGTAACCAAACAATTTGTGAATACTTGTGACTATTTGTTGTTTATGATTCTATTGGTTATTTTTGCACACTTGGTTGTGCTTGCAATTACATTGCAATTAACTTACAACTAATTTTTTTTTCATCCCTCCATTTGGACATCTTATCACATGGTTTTCATTTAAGAACACCCTTTTAATTACCATTACTTGTAAATGTGACCAAATGAATCACAACCTTATATGTATTCAACGTGTATTATGTGTATTTAAAAGTGTGTGGGTTTATAATGGTATACTAAATGTATTAACTTGTCAATATGTTCATAGAAATTAAAATGTAGATGTGTATAATATGAGTTGCATATAATGGTTGCATTTAAATTTGTATGTAGGTTATACTTTTAGACAAACTCTTCTTATTTTTCTTGTCATAATTTTTTAAGACAATTACCAAATTTTTTTACTATAATTAATGTAAAATCATTGTAATTCCATAATTATGATTATTTTGAAATTTCTAATTGAACTCAATATTCATGACTTTTGTATTATATTTCAAAACACAATTTGAAACATTATTACTATTTTATTTTAACTAGAGTATGCATTATAATTGCTATATTTATGTTAATCTAAATCACAACTATTATTTTTATTTATCACTTGTAATTACTTACTTAAATAAAATAATATCATAACATTAAATTCTACACTAATTATTTACATTTTGACTAACTAAAAATAATTCATGTAAGTAAAATAATTATATATCAATTCCATAATTTATAATAGAACTTAATACTCATCATTTGCAACTTATAACTAATAATAGAAATTTAATTTCAATTTTTTCTTGTAATCTTAATTAAAGAATTCATGTAATTATCATAATTACAATGATTAGATTATAGTAAATTATTTTCTCTATTATTTAGAATACATATTTACAGTAAATTATTATTATTACAACATAGGATTTTTTGATGATAATTAGTAGTTTTACAATACAAAAAATAATTATTTTAATTAATTATGCACAATTATTGTAAAATCACTCTAACCAATTAGTTTATAAAATAATTACAGTAATTTCATAATTTATATTTAAACTTAAATGTTCATATTTTATAAGCTACAATTAATAATCTCATTTTTTAAATTATAATAATTCTACTTTAGTTAGAGTACTTAATGTATTGATTGTAATTCTAGCATTATATTACAATATTTAAAAAATTCATTTAGATTTGTAATTAGTATCTCAAACATTCACATTAATTTTATTATGATTACAGAAATGAAATTAATTTAATTAATTTAATGAGAACTTATAATTTTTTTAAAAAAACAATTGTTATGAAAAGATCAAAATTTTCATTAAATATTAAATTTTTGAATAAGAAAATTGATTATTGTACTCTAAGTAATTATGTAAATGAACTATTGTTATTATAGGTACATTGACTATATATTAAATATATTACTTACATAATATTGTTTCGAATTTATTAATAAAAATCAATTGTTCTAACCAATGTTTAATTCCTATAAAATCACTAGAATTGTTTCATTTATACATTAAACACAATAATTTAATTACTTATAATTCAACTTAATTTTTCATAAGTTGTGACTTAAAAGCTTTAAATTTTAATACTATTTAAAAACTTATTAACAATGTTACTATAATTGGAATAATTAATGTAATTTTTCATTATTCCATGGATTATATTTTAGGAAATTAAACAATTATCATATGTAATTGCAGAAATTATTATGACTTGTATAAAATTTAGTTTTTACTTAATTTTTATTTGTATGAAATATTTATTGTAATATTTTACAAATATTTATAATAAGGGTAACAATAACTTAATTAGCATAGGCTAGGTACTAGCTATATTATTGTTGTTATAAGATTAACAATAATTAATGAATCATTGATTAATTAATAATTATTGTATTAACATATATATAATTTTAATAATTATGATTCGTATTTAATACAATACATTAATTAATGCATGATTATTATTAATAGAGCTCTTATAGAAAATATTCATATTGATTTATTTCATAATAATTTAATTAACTAGTTGAATGTATAATTATGTAATTAAAAATTATTGATGAATGAATACTATATGTAAGGAGTTAGTTAGTTAATTTTGTTATTATTTAAGTAGTTTGGTAGTTTATTAGTTGATTAATTAATGAGGTAATTAGTTAGTTAGTCATTTAGGTCTATTTAATTATGTAGTTTATCAAAATAAATTGGAGGATAAAAGATATGGAATAAGCGTTTTAGTTGTAAGTAGTTTGTAACTAAATTATTCAGTTGCAATTTAGTTTACAACCAAAATGTCTAGTCACAACTTACTTTGCAATTTGAAAATTTAACCCATAAACTTTATCTTCCTTTCCCATTAAAAAAAGTATATAATGAAATTTTTTTGCATTACATTCTCATAATGAAAAACATGGGCCAATGTGTTATGAACCAATTAAAAAGGTATAACCCAAAACAAAATAAATATTTACATACCTACCCCCTAGTTTACATACTTCATTAACCAACCTACTAACCTAGCTACTTACATATCTACCTAAGTAGTTTTATGGCTTAGATAAGTAGGTATGTGTATAATCTAAATAGGTAAGTAGGTAGGTCCTACCTACTTACTTACCTACACTACTTCAATTTTATTTTGGACCAATTTTGTTGATATGCCACGTGGCACACTTTGATTGTGTTGTGTCATAACATGAAACTATCTAAACATATAAGTTGGATGTTTTAAATTATTTCAAAATGATATTTAAAATATTAAAATAACTAAAAGATGGGACATGTGGCAACACATCATTTGCTCTCATTGTCACAAAAATAGTTGCATTTTAATTGTAAACCACAATACATATACACCCAATTAAAAGATGAAAGTGTATTTTGTTGATTTTTTCCTTCATCCAAAGTTCATTGTCATTTGTGATTAGTGTTGCCTATGACTTGTCCAACATGACTAATGAGATTTTATTCATAAATGTCATTGGGACTAAAAACTAGTCGCAAGGATCAATTGCAAATTGGCAATTTTCTTTTAATGTAGGTGAGGTTAGAACATTGGAAATGATTAGAGTATCGCAATTACAACAGTTGCCATTCTTTTTTCATGGGAAACAAAAAAATGTGAGAATCAACGATTGTTTTTGGGTCAAAATGACACCTTACAAGGATAAATGATAGTTGGAAATATTTAACCCTTGTATTAAAGTTCATATTAGTTTGGACATGACATGTATTCAAGGATAATTGTTGTTACATTCAATTGAAAGCGCTATTATAATGTAATGAACTCTAATCCTAACGCAACTTGTGTCATTATTTTGTTATGCATGTATCACCATTTGGCCCTCTTATATATGCATGTTCACATGCATAATTCTCACACTTCTGACATGCAGTGTATGCACACAATATAAAACGTCACATAAGTAGCCTTGACAACTATCAAAATATGGGCCCCTTATATGTCACTTTTAGATATCCAAGGAATTCATTGGCCTATGGACAAGAAAACACCTTGGAAAGGTTTTTGCAAACCCACACGCTTAGAAATAATTTTATTGCATTGTAAAAGCTTCTTATAAATTTCTTAGTTTATGTGGAGGATGTGAACACATAATATTTCCTTTGCTAACATTCTAATTTCCCTAAGTGTTTTACAAAAAAATGTAGAGCCCTTCTTACAATTTTTGCATCTTATTTTTATGCCACATAAGGTTTGTGGTGACAAAATTATCAAAATTGGGGTTGTGTTTGACTTTGGCCTTGCACACCTTTATTTTACTAACATCTTCACCCTTAAACTTTTACCCTACACCAAGAGATTTTAGACAAATTCAATTTTGGTATTTTCAAAGTATTATAACAAAAAAAATCAAAGAATCCAAAGAATCAAAAAAACAAATGAAAAGAAAAAACCATGGATTCTTTGTTGTGAAAGGTCCCAACAAATTTTCAACAAGGTCTTGTGTTGCCTTGTAGCATTAATCTAACCCAATTCAAATTTATAAGCTTTTAAAATATCTATTGTTTTTACTTATGAAAGTGAAACTAATAAAATTTATCCAATGTGTGCCATGTTTTATTTATGGCCCAAAATTCTTAGAAATTTGACTTTTTTAAACTTTTTACATTACAATAAAGCATTTGGTTCTTGTCACATTCATACATTTTATACATATTAGCACATAAAATGTTTGTGATAAAAAAATTGGGTCAAAGAAAGTTTAAACATTTTTTGATGAGTCCTTGAACTTTTTTTTCTCATAAGACAAAGTCTTGAATTTTTTTCAAAGACTCGGTCAAAATCCTTAAAACTTATTCAAATTTGACATTCTATGTTTAAAATAATACATTTTGAATGTATCTATTTATGAATAAAATCAAATTCTCAATATGAATGTGTTATTAAATTTCAACAACATATTTAAATGAGGGAGTTTAATGAATATAAAATGAGACAATCCTTTTTGATACCCCAACCATGCTTTGACCCATTTGGAAAGATTTTGGTTTTTTTGAAGATTATATTTTTGAATGATGAACTATTTGAGTTTCCATAATTTTTCTTTTGCCTTAACATACTTTTTAATGCAAATGGCAAAGCCACAATGTGACACACCCATTGTTTTATTTTGGTTGCCAAGTGACACAATTTTGTCCCCCAAAAGAACGCTATTTGTGAGTCATGTTTGCAATGCTAATTGCACAACTGATTGTAAATTTTCCCCAAAGTGGAGCTTCGATTGCATGAAGTCTACTATCACTCGGGTTTGCTTATGACATGTGGTGCAAGAGATGATGCAGTCATAGACTTGAGAGCAGCAGGATGGGATGATATGGGCAAGTGCAATAGTCATAGCTTTTATAGTGTTTATCATTTTGGGAAAACATGATTCTAATTATGATCTGCTGAGCTAATTGGACGGTGAAAGTGTGCAACTTTCAAGGTTTCATTGTGTAGATTTTTCAAGTTTGCAATTTTATGACTTCATTACACTCTGTTGATATCCATCGACCTGCACTTTGGCCACCCCCTGTCAGCAACTGCTTTGTTTTGCAGTTCTTTTGTTGTGGTTTCTAGCTCAATGAACCAAGGCAAGATGAAAAGAAGAGAGCCCCCGCATGAGGAAACCACATATGAAAAAGAAGATGGGTGCTAATGGGTTGCCTTTGTCCTACTGAAAAATGCCCTGAAACACATGGGAAAGACACATTATCAGTGACGTCCAGTTACCCAATTGATTGTCAGCACAGGAGAGCCTGCTGCACACTCCGACTTTACAAGGGAATTTGTTTCTCTCTCACTTAATTTACATATATACATATATGTATATATATAGATATGCAGATAATCAGAATGTCAGTATCCTCTGTACAGGCCCGACAAAACTTAGAGAAATTAGAGAGTTCTTGAAGTATTCTAGCACATGTGGGCTTTACTAGCTGCTGAACAAATTCTAAGGAATCTACAAAGGTGGAACATGGAGGAGGAAAGCAGCTTTTTAGATTACATGGTTGTCTGCAAATTGTGTGTTGATAAACTGTTCCTGTTGTCTCTTGTCAGAATTCCCACATTATATCACAAGTATGTGGCATCACTTTAGTTAAGCACATTAGTTAGTCATCCTGGCAGGAATTCCTGATCAGGGTCAACTTGCTTTGCTCGGGTTGGATCTTGTGCCGATTGCAATTGCCAGTGAAATGCTGCTTCTAAGCTCCAGAGTTACTGCTCTGCATCAAAAGTGGGCGGCTTGAAAGTGGACTCAGAACTGGGGTTCAATTAGTGTGGATTGGGTCTTGTTTGCTACATAGTGCAGCTGTGACAAACAGGACCCACTGCTTGGTGGACTTGTGACAATTTGGGTTTTTTCAGCCAAAAGTTTCCAGGAGAGTATCATAGTGTGGATTCCTCCATGTCGAAGGTTTCTGCAATATGGATGCTATTTTTTCTCTCCTTTGACTTGCAGCCTGAGCCTCATAATGGTCTTGTTCCTGCACAAGGCACAAGACTTTAGGAAAGCTGAATCATCTTGCATGTGCATCTTTCCAGTACTGATGTCTCTACAATTCTAGCACCTTCCCTCAAAAGTAGTTTTCTGGTGTGATTACTGCCATGAACCAGGATTTGATTGTGAGGCAGCAAATAACAATTGTTTTGAGAATGGTAGTTTGTTCGCAGGCTTACATGATCATTAGCTGCAAACAGTTTTGATTGCATGTATGCGTGCTGCTCATCGTCACCATGCGCTTGTGTCCTGCAGTGGGCATAGGCAGCAAGGTCATTGGCCTGTTGATCACAGCAGCTTCTGGAACCTGGTGCTGGAGCAGCAGCTGCAGTTGGTGACTGATTATGCTGCATAAGGCTGCCTAGTGTGTAGCCCACTGTGGTGGTTCTCCATCGCCCAGAAGTAGTAGTAGTAGTAGTAGTTGTTGTTGTTGTTGTTGTGCTCCCATCATTGAACTTGCTGCAGCAACCACCTTCCATGAGAACTGGCTCTGGCTTAGGATGATTCCGCACAAGACTGCTGCAAGTGTTGATAGTTGAGGGCAGTTTGATCCCAGCTGCAGCAGTTTCTGGGCAGTGGCAATTGCACTCACCCTTATTACCAAGCTCATGGTCATGTGATCGATTAGCACCCGTACCCATGTTGAGAATTTTGTGGTCTGAAGTTTGATCGGGGTTAACACTGCTATGAATGTTGGCTGAGTCTGCAACTGCCATAGGCAGCACACGGAAGATGTGTACACGAAACACGGGCAATTCCAGTGAGTTCGATACAAGTTCAAAGACACAAGCATCTCCCTCTTCCAGGACATGGTCAAGGGCAAAGCGTGCCCATCCCTTGGGACTCAACAGGAGGCAGTAGTTCTGTTGCTGCCCGCTCTGCTCAATCACTTGCCTGGTTAATACTTCCCATGATTTGTTGTCACGGTCCAGCAGTGCTACCCAGCTCCTCCTGCTGCTTGAGGGAAGTTGCAGCTTGATCTCCCTTATAAACTGGGCTGGCATCTCCTGCGTACAACGACACCATCAATTTCCCAAACATCCATTTTAAATGTCAGGAGCTCAACTGTAACTTCTTCTTCTATCGTTTTTGGATTTTTTTTCAGGATTTTGAATCTTCATTTTCTCTCTCCAACTTTGTAGTCCTTTCCTCTCAATCTTTCATCATGACAGACAGAGTAGTGTGCAGAGAGCTTGAGTGAGTGAGGATACCCACCAAATGAAAGTCATGGTAGACTTCTGAGCTTCGCAAGACAAGCATCAAACTAATATTGGGGAGGTCTTTGGCGCATGCTCTGGCAGCAACTATGGCCTTGATTCTCTCCTCCTCAGTGACATCCCTTGGCCGTTTTGACATGTACTTCACCTCATGGGCATGGATCAGCTGCCTATCACCTAATCTCTCAGGATTAATCTTCTTGTCAACGACAGTATGTTGTTGTTGATCTCTGGCATTAGCAACAGCTCTTCTCACCCATGGTACGCCCAATTCCTCCTCCTCCACCTCCTCTTCTTCATCACTACTTCTGTCAACAATCTCAAAAAATTTGCGTCTGGGCATCGTCATCTTCCGCGTCTGATCTTGAATGGTAGCTGCTGCTGACAATTTGCAGTCCTTCATCATCATGTCAAACTGCTGTTTTCGTGACATTGCTGCACTCTTCTTGCCTGAGAGCTTGGCAACAGCACCCAGAGCAAGACAAGTCAACCCCTGCTTCTTCTTCTTCTTCTTCCGTCTGCCATCAGCATGGAAGAATTTGACCACAAAGCGGTTTGTGTGCACGAGGGTGAAAAGAACCTTGTCTCCAATCTCAACAGCATTTCCTTGTGCAAAATCCCTCCAACCCTTCCCTATACGAGCACTCAAAATTTGAGATTCCTGCCCTCGACTTGGAGAACTCCTGTTTACCAGCACGATAACTTTCCACCAGAACCCAATCTCATACCCTTCCAACAACAATTTCTGGTTCTGTTTCAGCTCCCAATTTCTCCTTGCACAATACTCCACAAAATACTTGGGTATGTACTGCATGTAGGCAGGCAGGTACCACAACAAGAAGAAACAATGAAAAAAACCACTTTCCCATCATATTAATAAACTCCAAGCTCTGAATGCATGCTCACTCCATTCAGGTTCTTCACACATTTTCATACAAAACAAAAAATTCTCTCAAGAAAATTTCAACAATTTCTACACCAGAAGAAGAATCATATAAGAGAAGTGCAAATTTGGGTAGATGTGTGTGTAAGTTTTTCTGGTTTTCTTTCTTTTGTTTTTTTTCTTGGGTTCATGTCACAGCGTGCATTGTATGTTTGTTTTGGGTGTGGGATCAAAAGACACTTTTAGAAGCTGAAGTGGAGAAAGCTTCTTGTTTTGGGTGTGAGATCAAAAGATAAAATGTTAGCTTGTTTGGGGCGTGGGGTCAAAGACTGTAAACAAGCTGGTATGGAGAAAGCTAGCTATTTTTGGGTGTGAGATCAAAAGATTTGCAAGCTGATATGGAGAAAGCGAGCTTTTTTGTTTTGGGTGTGCAGGGATCAAAGAATATGCAAGCTGATAGGAGGATTTAAGTTTGTTGTTTTGGTTGTGAGATGAAAAGGACTTACAAGCTGGTATGGAGAGCCTACGGCACACTTGCCAAGCTGGGTGACAAAGAACACCACCTCATCGTCGCTTGCCTGCTTCACAGCTGCCTCCAGCGGCGTAAATTTCTCATCATCGCTGCAGGATCTCACACCCATACTTGTCTGTGTGTGTGTCTCTCTCTCTCTTTCTCTCTCTGATTCCACTCTCCTTCAAAGAGGAATTTTGAAAAGAAAACAATTTCTTGCAACAAGAACAAGAACAAGAACAAGCTTAAAACTAACGAAATGTGGCAGATTAGTAGTATACTCCGAAGATGAGCTTGATTGATTGTGCCAAAAAAAAATTCATCAACTTTCTCATCAAAATTGATAACTTGGGTACTATCCAACAACAACACTGAAAATCCACGTTCTACAAATCAACCTGCCCAAGACCATATACTACATCACTTGCTACTGATACAAAATTCAAACATTCCACAAGCAACAAAAACATGGTAATGGGTCCTCCTCCTCCTCCTTCTCCTCCTCCTCCACAGTAGACAGACATTCTTTCTCTTGATTTTAAAGGTAAACACAAAAATTGATCCAAAATTGATCAAGTAATTTCACAACACAAAAGTTGAGATGCTGCTTCCCAAAAACAAAACACAAAACAGAATATTTCTTAGCCAAGTTTCAGCACAAAAAAATTCATCTCACTCTCACTCTCTCTCACTCTTCTTCCTCTTCCTCCTCTCATGATGATAATACTCAATGACTCCTTAAAAACCCCTCCATTGCATCATTTGCTTATGGTAGGCGAATTTTTTTTTGTTCTCCTCTCTTTCCTTCAATGCAAATGCAAAATGGCAAACATTGTTCTCTCCATAAATGCAATGGCATATTCCTACTAACTAAGTATTAATGACTTGGGGCCCTTTTCATGACACAATTAAGTTGTAATGACTTTTGGGAGAGTGGGGTGGTTTTCCATGGAAGCATGAGGAAATGGTGAAGGAAGGAAGAAAGGGCTGGGTGGGTGGGCAACAAAAACGTGTGTGATTTTCATTTGTGATTCATTCATTGAGTGTAGAAGACTTTTGATGCTCATCACTTCTTCATAAATTTGTGCATGTGTTGTTGTTGCTTTTCCCAAGGGATTTGAGATTCATTATGACCCCATGATCCTCCTTCTTCTCCTCCTCCTCCTCCTCCTCTCACCCATGAGCAAAAGAACTAGGCTACCCAAATTGTGTCTTATAATTATATACCATGTGTGCATGGAAATTAACTTGTATAATTGGGGGAGTGTGCAATGGGGAAGTTACTTACTTACAATATTCAATTGAGATAATAATAAGATGGGTTTTAGATTTTGAGACCCTTTTGTTTTTCCCCTCTTTTTTTGTTTTTGTGAATTCCTTTCTTTTTTGGGTTGCCATGTTTTCTAAGTTTTTCTCTTGTTGATATTAAATTTACATTAAAAAAATTTATTCCATAATTTTTAATCCCATAACTTGTTACTTACTACTACCCACCAGCTCAAATTTTAAAAACAGAAAATAAAAATAAAAATGGCTGCTGCTCCCCCAAGTCCCATATAAGGTTTTATTGTGCTAAGGCTTTTTTTTGTTTTGTAATTCTAATTTCATTTTTTTGTCCTTTTAAATTGTATGTAATAATGCATGGGTCACTAGAACAGATGGTGGACAAGTAGAAGATTCTCATGAAATTGTTTGTGATTTCACACAGATTTTTCTAGGTTTCTGTGTTTTTTTGTTCAAGCATGTAACTATATTCAGACTAAGAGCTTTCAAAGTGCCACATCTGTCTAAGTTCTGAAAGCTTCACCCAACATATCAAGTTTCATGCAGATCCAGTGTTCTAGAAATTTGAAACAAGCAAAAGAGCAAAGGAAAAAAAAAACACAAGGGGGTGTGTAAGTCATGCCTTGCCATTTACATTAAAAAGGTATCTTATTAAGGCAAAAGAAGAAGAATGATGGAAACTCCAAATATATTTCACCATGCAAAAATATTATCTTCAAAAAATCCTCTAAGAGAAACCAAAATCCTTCAACATATATTATAACTCTATAATAATAACTAATCTCAAGTTTCAACACAAGCCAAAATATCATCTTTCAAAAATCCTCATATAAAAATAGACTTAGTATTATTATTACCTAGGGGCCAAAATCCATTAAGCTTCTATACTCTATAATGAATCTAAACACAACAATATCCTTCTTGCCTTGGTAGTAGGCAAGGCCAACAAACAAATAGCACAAGTAACAAATGTGCAAGAACTTTGTCTCTTAATATGAGGAACATCTTGTGTAAAATCTATAAGTAAAATACAAAGAATGATGCATAAAAACTCCAAATTCTTGTGAAAAGTTCTTTGCAATTTTGCATGTAACATGTAAGTACCACCCTATTATTTTACCTTGGCATCTATGACACTAATTCTACTATTTTCAGAAATGTCAAAAAAATAAAATTCAGAATTTTTTTTCTTCAAATGACAAATATTTTTGAAGGAAAAGATTGATTTTTTTCAGAAATATTTTTTTTATCAAAATGGAAACTTGAAAACTAATTAATTAATTGATGAATACGTGTTGCAGCTGCCAAGGTATTGTGGTAGTTCATTACGGCAACTCTCTAAAACAATTCAAGGTATCAATCTAAACAATCTCATTGGTTGCATGTTTTTTTTCTTTGCACCTAAGGACAAGCCTATGATGCTATTACAATATTTTAAGTGCAATTTTACTGAAGTTAATTCCTCAAAACAATTGAAAATTCCCATTTTAATAATTTGATTGTTCATATAGGTTTTTTTCATCCTTAAGCACAAGCCTATTCTATAGACCCAATATACATATGTGGTGTATGTTTTATGCACTAATTCCATAACCTTTGTCTGTGTACATAGATGGTTTGAAACAATTTCAACAAAACTAATGTTTTTGTAATTGGCAAGAATTCACCGAAAAATGAAATTCAAAATTCAAAATTTGAAAATAAGTGATTTTGGAGGGTTTTAAGTCTTCAAAAGTGAGAAAGAAAATTCAAAATAAAAAAATCGCTCTATTATTCGTATACTTGGTTTTCATTGTGTAGCCACAAATGTAGAAGCATGATTAAATGTTTTTTGCTTCATATTTGATTTATAGCCAGGTTGGGCTAAATCTTCCTAGGGGTGGTCACAACTTTTTCTAGAAGTTCTATGGATGATTGCCACTTTGGCTACATTAAAAAAATAAAAAATAATATAAAACCACACTGATAGACACCATGCCAAACTTCATTTTTCAAAAAATACAAAAAAAAAAAAAAGGAAAAAAAGGAGGGGAATTTATAGCCAAGTTAAATGGATGCCCTAAGGTACATAATCTAATGGGTGGATTTCTGTTTAAGTACAGAACTTTCCTAAATTAAATACACTTATACTCTCTTATTATACTTATTATATACTCTCTTATAATTTAGCCTATGAAACATGGGTTCTTCATCATTACATGAACAATAGTAGTGCACACCCTATCAATAATTTCACATAGTGTGTGTGCCCAATTAATTTGTAGTCATAAATGACTTCTCCTAGGACATTGAAGCATCAAAGTAATGGAATCACATAATATGAAGTTTAATGATGAAGAACTTGAAGTTTTCTAGTTTGTTCAATACCCTTGCATGTGGCCCCTTGTGTGTGCCAACCTTTCTAGGGTTTGTCTTTCTAAGCCTTGCCACCTTGGGATCACTTGAAACCCCACCCACAAGGAAAAAAAGGTTGGCTTTCATCACTACCTACTTGTTCTACATTATGTGGTTCATCCCATTGCACAATGGAAAACACATGTGTCTATGATTTAGCCCATCCTCAAATGGGTTATGAGAAATGATTTGGGGAGGGGGGACTATGTGCCATTACACTTGTAAAATGGCAAAAACCAAATATGTCACACCCAAAGGTTTTAGCCTACTTGATTCGTCTCAAAGATAATGATATAACAACTTGTTATGTTCACAACTAGCTAGCTTGCCCTATGTAGTGTAAAGGAGTTGAAATTCATCTTGGACAAAAATCCATGACATACATAAGTAGTTGTGCTATTGTGAACCTTTGGTGATGCATGGTCATTGTGGGCAATTGTTGAGGACATGATTTGGGATGTGAATGTATGATGACAACACATGGTCGTATGTGGGCACTTGTTGGGAACATTATTCCAAATGCATTGAAACATGCCTTGAAAACACAAGTCGGGACAATATTGCCCTTCAAAGTCTCTAAATTCTCATCCATGATTTGCTATCCTAAAATGAATCCCCCATTTTTTCTCTCTTTTTTGTTCTCTTTTGTCCTTTTTGTAGAGTAAGGAGATTGTAACATATGACTCTCTCGAAAAGGGAAGTACACAAGTCAAGAAAATTTACAATTCTTAACCCATGAAGATCCCAATTGGTTCAAGAAGATCTTGCACCAATTGCTGTTCATTTTCTTCATATTGTGTGGAATCCTACTCTATTTGTAAATTTTCAGACAATTGTCACTAGGAATTGAGCAAGTTTTTATTTTATTAGGGGTATGGTCAGTGGTTTTTTTCTAACAAATTCTGTTGTCTTTTTGACAGAAAATGGGAATTTATTTGTAGAAATTTGTTTTTCTAGTATAAATTTGATAATCTTTTCTATTTTTTGGATACATCATCCAATTTTTTCAATATCACGCAATTGAAAAACAAAGTGCTCAAGTAAAGTGCTAAACCCTAAATAGGTATTACACATTGAACTGTTAGTTCACTCAAGATAACTAAAAAAGTGAATTCAAACCAAAACCCAACAATGTCATTAGCCTAGAAAAAAAATCTTCAATCCTACACACAACCTTATTATGCTAAACATTGAAATTAATGATCCCTTTCTAACATTTTCATTGGTCCTCTAAAATTCTCACAAATTTACCAAACTCTATTACACACTTAACTTGTAGTTCACTCAAGATAACTAAGGGGGAAAAATTCAGACCACGAAACCCAATAATTTAATTGATCATAACATTTTTTCTGAACACCTACACACAAGCCTATTCAATACCTTCTTTTGCATATTAATACACTAATATTATAACCCTTGTTTGTATATAGATAACGATTTTAAAAATCCTAGTTGAGCCATGAATACAAAGATTTATATTCATTTTCCCCATACAAGGAGACAAGAGTAAAGCCAAACACTTTCAAAAAAATTATCCCTCTCATTGGAATTAGTTATTGTAGTAACTTGGTGGCTTTAACACAAATTATGTTATTTTTAAAAGTGATGAAATTTTTTTAATATTTTTTTTCAAAAAATATTTTGTGAAGGAAAATGAAGAATATATATTGAAATATTCAGTGAATATTTTATTTTCGAAATGGAATTTTCAAAATTAATTAATTATTCAACGAACATGTACTGA